>Ga0255752_10000558_pt1 | contig 45966 bp, 35 predicted proteins | sample 011ome_25_FD_179952 | JGI IMG/M metagenome (GOLD analysis project Ga0255752, IMG submission 179952) | Coastal salt marsh microbial communities from the Groves Creek Marsh, Skidaway Island, Georgia - 011512CT metaG (version 2) | ecosystem: Environmental > Aquatic > Marine > Intertidal zone >...
AGCATCCAATAACTAAAATCTCACAAAAAATTATTAACTATTTCACCCCTTTGAATTATCAAATTTTTTCTGGAAATGAGATAGAAACAGACTTTTATAATTTTGAGGCATTAAATTTTCCAGAAAACCATCCTGCAAGACAAATGCATGACACTTTTTATCTTAGTTCTAGCAGCAAATCAGAATATTTGTTAAGAACGCATACTTCAAATACTCAAGTGCATGCAATGTTAGAAGAAGATTTGCCTTTATATATGCTTTCTCCTGGCAGAGTATTTAGATGTGACTCTGATAACACCCATCTACCAATGTTTACTCAAATTGAGGGCTTGGTAGTTGATGAAGATGTAACCTTTGGCGATTTAAAAGGAGTTTTAATAGATTTCTTAGAAGAATTTTTTAATGAAAAAATGGAAGTCAGATTCAGGCCATCATATTTTCCCTTTACCGAGCCTTCAGCAGAAGTAGATATAAAATTTGGCAAACAGGGGTGGTTAGAAATTTTAGGATGTGGAATGGTCCATCCTAACGTATTAAATGGCTGCAACATAGACACAAAAAAATTTCGTGGCTTTGCCTTTGGTATGGGAGTTGAGCGATTAGCTATGCTTTACTATGGAGTAACAGATATCAGAGAATTTTACTCTTCTAATTTAGATTTTTTAAATCAATTTCCATCATGAAAATTCAATATTCATATTTAAAGAATTTTCTAAATACAAACCTTAGCCAAAAAAAACTGAGTGATGTATTTACACAAGTTGGTTTTGAGTGCGAGATAGAGGGAAATCTAATAGAATTTGATATCACTCCAAATCGAGGGGATGTGCTATCACTCAGGGGCCTTGAAAGAGAATTCTATGCCTATCAATCAAAAAAACCGAGCCAAAAACTTGAAACCTCATCATTAAAACTTATCCAAGATAAGAATATTATCAACGAAATTGATGGCTCTGGTTGCGGTAATTATCACTTAATGCTGGTGAAAGGTTTGCAAAAAATTAAAAATCTGGATTCTAAAAAGAGAACCTTTATAGAGTCTGCCGGTATTCCATTAATCAACCCTTTAGTTGATTTAGGTAATTATGTGATGCTAGAGCTTGGTGCGCCTATGCATGTATTTGATTTAGATAAGTTAGCTTTACCAATCAATGTTCAGTTTCCTCAAGAAAATCATAATTCAGTAACAGTTATCGGGGGTGATATTAAAGATGTTAAGTCCTCTTCATTAACAATTCAGGATCAATCTGGTATCCAAGCGATTGCCGGTATCATTGGTTGTGAGGCATCTTCTGTGTTATCAAATACCTCTAGCATAGCTGTTGAAGCTGCATTTTTTAGGCCTGAGACTATTGTTAATCAAGCTAGAAAGTATGGGCTGGCTACTGATGCTTCTCACCGCTTTGAGAGAGGCGTAGATCCTGAATTACAGCAACTAGCATTAGAAAGATATTTATTTCTATTAGATCAAATAGCAGAGTATGATTCGGTTGAGCTTTATTACTCTTCTTCTAATAAGACTAAAAAGAAAAATGTGAAATTGGATGTAGCAAGATTTAATAAATTTTCTGGCTTACGCTTAAAGGCAAGTAAAGCAATTCTTATAATGAAAAACCTTGGTTTTAAGGTGTATGCTAGAAATGAAAAAAATGTCACATTCAATATTCCTAGCCACAGATTTGATATTTCCTTAGAAGAGGATTTATATGAGGAGTTATTAAGATCTTATGGGTATGACAATATACCTACATCAAAACCAAAGGCAGGGCCGATTACCAACAATAAGCAGAGTAATGTATTAGGCAATCTTAGACTTGGCCTTATTCATTCTGGATTTAAAGAACTTATGCATATGCCATTTGTCTCAAGAGACTCTTTCCATCAGTTAAATTCTAATAACTGGAAGCCTGCTGAATTACAAAATCCAATAAATGAAAACGAACCATTGCTTAGAGGAAGTCTTTTCAGATCTCTATTTGCAGCAGTAAACAGCAATGTAAAAAAAGGACATACTTCTATTAAAGTATTTGAAGCAGGCAATGTATTTAAAAAAGAAAAGAGCGGCTTCACTCAATCGTTACATTTATCAGGAATTATCTATCATCATGAACCTCAACAAACCTGGAGTCAGAAAGAATTGACATATGATTTCTTTTCATTAAAAGCAGAAATCTCTAAATTATTACAAACCTTAGGCGTGCAAAATATTGAACTTCAAAAAGCGAGTTCATTAGCACCATTCAATGAAAACGCATTAGACATATTTTTTGGAAAACAAAAAATTGGAGTGATGGGTGAAGTAGACCTCTCCGTCACAGAGAAACTGGTCAAGAAACAAGCCCATGGATTTGTAATATATCCCGAAAAAATCTCAATATCTTCAGTAAATCCAAAAATCGTAAAGACTAGCAAATTCCCTCTTTCCACCCGAGACATAAATATTGTGATAGATAAATCTATTTCTTATAAAGAGGTTGAAAGTTTGCTTTCTACAGGAGGAATCAAACACATAGTCTTCTTCAATCTTATTAATACATTTGAGGGGAAAGATATTCCCACGGGCTCTGTCAGCATGACACTAAGATTTACCTTTCAAAGCAACACTAAATCTTTATTAGAGTCTGAAATCAATAGCTCAATGCAAACTATATTGAGGCTTTTAGAAAAAAGATTGAATGCTAAAATAAGGTCATGAATTTGACCAAAAAAGACCTAAGTGGAATATTAAAAAAAGAATTGAAACTTTCAGTTGATATCTCTGATTCACTAGTCGACGAATTTTTTCAAGCGATAAAAACATCTCTTAGGTCTCAAAAAAATATTAAGCTATCTGGATTTGGCTCTTTTAAAACATTCGTAACAAAAGAAAGAATAGGAAGAAATCCAAAGAGCATGGAGCATTTCAAGATCCCATCTCAAAATAAAGTTCGCTTTAGTCCAACTTCGAAAGCCAAGTATTTCTTGAACTAAAAATGAATAAACAGGTACAAAATTTCAATAAATCAGATCTAGCGATTCATCTTTCAAGAAAGCTCCCCTCTTTGAATGATGAAACAATTATTGAAGGAATTGATTTGATACTGCAGGAAATAATCAATACTGTTGCATTAGACAATAGAGTTGAGATAAGAGGCTTTGGATCATTCTCAAAAAAAACTATTAGACCAAGAAAATATATTAATCCTAAGACAAAAAAAGAATCTTATTTAGGTGAAACCTCAATTATGCATTTCAAAGCATCCAAGAAGCTTCTGCTTGCTCATGACTGATCAAAAAATAATTGTAGCTATTGACAAATCTGATTTTGAAAAGGCCAATGCGATTTTAGAACAACTTAATCCAGATCATTGCCTGGTTAAAATCGGAAGCGTTGTTTTTAATGCCCTAGGAAAATCATTTCTTAAGCATGCATCCTCTCAAGGATTTAAAATTTTCTTAGATTTAAAGTTGCATGATATTCCAAATACTGTTTATGAAACAATCACAGGCTTCAATGACTGCAAAATAGATATGCTTACAGTTCATTTATCTGGCGGCGAAAAGATGCTCAGGAAAGCTATGCTTGCAGGCAAATCTATTAATACCAAAGTAATAGGAGTCTCTATGCTTACAAGTTTAGAAGAGAAAGATTCATTGACTTTATTTGGAAACAAGCTTGAGGATCAAATAAGCAATTTATTTAAACTTGCAGTTAAAGTAAATATAGATGGAATTGTTTGTTCACCCCATGAGCTAGAGATAGCAAATACAATTTTAGACTCTAATGCAATAAAAGTTACACCCGGTATCAGGGATGCAAAAGTAGACGATGATCAAGCAAGAACCATGAGCGCAAAAGAAGCGATTGAGAGGGGCTCCACATTTTTAGTTATTGGCAGACCAATTACACAAGCTGAAGATATTTCTAAAGCACTTCAGAGTTTTAATAATTCCATTTATGAAAAATAGATCTACAAAAAGTATTTTTCTTGATCTCAAGAAACTCACAAAACTAGATAATAGTGAAAAAAAACTATCCTTTCAGTTTGAATCTGAGCTTTTAGATTATTACTCCTATTTAAAGAACTTCTCTTACCAGCACTATAGATTATTTGATGAACTTGCACATGAATTGAATCTTCAAGATTCCATTAATGATCTCTTTAGTGGGAAGATTGTAAACAAGACAGAAAATAGACAAGCATTACATCATCTATATCGCAAAAATCAAACAGATCCAGAATTCGATTTTAAAAAAATTACAGAACCATTTATTAAAAGAATTAAAAAAGGTGGTTTTAAGAATATTATTACTTTTGGAATTGGCGGTTCCTATGAAGGACCAAAATTACTTCAAGAATTTACAAACAAGGAATCATTTAAATTCAATTACTATTTTGTATCTGGGCCTGATAAGGATGAGTTTAATTCAATATTAAAACCATTAAGTAAGCAAAAGAATTTTTACATTTTTTCATCTAAATCACTTACAACAGATGAGACTCTTTTATGCTTAAGATGGTTGGGTGCTAAAAGAAATTCGACTAATTCAATAGTAATTACGGCCAACACAGAAAAAGCAAAAACTCTGGGTTTTAAAAAAAATTGCATTGTCCCATTTCCAGAAACAGTTGGAGGCAGATATTCAATTTGGTCACCCATCTCCATGAGTGTTGCGTTAGAAAATAATTTCTCTAAATTTTTAAAGGGTGGCCTTTCTGCGGATAAAATGCTTCAAGGTAATACAAAAATAGATCTGCAATATCAAAAATTTATTAAAATATTAGCATTTTCAGATTTGTGGTTTAGCAACTTTTTCAATAAAAAGAATAGAGTGGTTCTTTCTTATAATTGGAAATTACGATCTTTGGCAACTTATATTCAACAACTCGAGATGGAATCACTTGGTAAGCAACCACATCCTAGATCTATTTTCAAACAAACAGGTCACTCAATATTTGGAGGTTTTGGCTCTACTGCTCAACATTCCTATTTTCAATTATTGCATCAAGGCACAGCAGAATTCTGCACTGATATTATCTATTCAACCTCTTTTAACAGCCCATTATCAAGCGCCCAAGCTAAAGGACAAGCTGCCTTGCTATCCTCAGACTTTAAGGGATCTACAAATTTGCTTGAAAAAACAAATAGTAATTCACCAGTTAATCTTTTCCATCTAAATAAGCTTTCTCTTGAGGGTCTTGGTTTTTTGCTGGCAACTTGGGAGCATAGGGTTTTTGTAACTTCATGTATGTTACAAATTAACCCATTTGACCAATATGGAGTGGCTGCCGGTAAACTTATAGCAAAGAAATTTCTTAGTTAATGACCCTAGATTTAAAGCATGTTCCTAATACTCCTGGAATATATAAATTTTTTTCTAAAAACAAAATTATATATATTGGTAAAGCAAAGAATTTAAAGAAAAGAGTATCCTCATATTTTGGCAAATCTTTTAAGGATAGAAAAACACAACAAATTAAAATTCTCACAGACAAAATAGAGACTTTTTCAACAACTACTGAAGCCGAAGCTTTGCTTTTGGAACAATCATTAATTAAAGAAAACTTACCTCGATTTAATATTCTTTTGCGAGATGATAAGACATATCCATATATATACTTTTCTATGAATCATAAATACCCAAGCATTAGCATGAAAAGATCAAAGCATGCTGTTTCAAAAAACTTTTTTGGTCCTTTTATTAGTGCTCAGGCTGCTAAATCAACTATTAAAGATTTGCAAAAGATTTATCAGATTCGAAATTGTAGTGATACAACCTTTAGTAACAGATCTAGACCATGTATTGAGCATCAAATGCAACGATGCTCTGCTCCGTGTGTTGGTTTTATTTCTGAGATTAGCTATCAATCAGATATTTTATCTTCACAACATTACATATCATCCTCAGGAAAAAAAACTAAATCCCTAATGACTTCTCAGATGCGTAAGTTTGCAGAGCAACAAGAATTTGAAAAAGCCAATGAAGTAAAAAAAAGAATTAGAAACCTAGATCTTTTATATCAAGAGCAATCAATCAATAGCTCTTTAATCAGCATTGATTTTTTTACCTGCGTATCTAAGCTGGATAGAACAGGAATATGCATATTGTCAGTTAGGGATGGCAAGATTAGAGGAACTAAAACTCATTATCTTAAAGGAAATCAATTACAGGATATTGATAGACTCTTTCAAAGTTTAATATTTTCTTTTTATCAAAATAGCTTTTCACTACCTAAGAAAATTATTCTAAATATCAAACCTAATAATCTGCTATTGATCAAAGAGGCTGTAAGGCTTAAGTTTAGAAAACAAATTTCAATATCCACAAGTATCAATTCAAATATTAGGAGAGTTGCTAAATTAGCCAGATTAAATGCCAATCAAGTTATTGAAAATCGAGTTAACCAATCTGATAAATATTCTTTTGCTACAAAGGCACTAGGGTCCAGTTTAGCTCTCTCTAAAAATAACATAACAATAGAGGGTTTTGATGTAAGCCATCATGGTGGCAAGCATGCTGTTGCCTCTGCTGTATGGTTTTCTTCTAATGGGCCGGACAAAACAAAGTATAGGCTTTTTAATATACCCAAGGAATTATCTGGAAATGATATAGGTTCAATAAGGCATGTACTCAAAAGAAGAATTAATAAAATACGCATAAATCCATTACCAGATATTATTTTGATCGATGGAGGAAAGCTTCAGCTTGAGGCTGCATTGAGTGCTTTTGCCGGTTTAGTCAAAAATCCACCAGTGATATTGAGTATAGTAAAGGGATTTAAGAGGGTTAGATCTTCAGAAACTATTCTTTCTAAGAACGGGATTGTTGAAATGCCAATAGGTAATCCTGGATTTGTACTGCTTCAACAAATTCGAGATGAGTCTCATAGGTTTGCCATTCATAGTAATAGAAAGAAAAAGAATAAGACTGTAAAGTATTCTTCTCTTGATAAGATAAATGGACTGGGTCCAAAAAAGAAGAAAGCACTTTTGAATTATTTTAAATCATTGCAAGCTATTAAATTAGCCTCACTGAAAGAACTATGTATGGTTTCCGGGATTAGTATTAAACTTGCTAATGAGATTAAAAAAGCTTTAACTAAAAATGAATAACACACATACTTCAGGCTTGCTATCAGATTTAATAGAACTTTATCAATATTTTTCACCTAAAAGAAAAATTCAATCTAAAATATTTCTAGTATTTATTCTGGTTAGTGCTATTGCTGAAATATTTAGCATAGGGATAGTAATCCCTTTTCTTGGTGCCTTAATGCAACCAAACTCTGTCTTTTTGAGCGAATGGGCTCAACCTATCCTTATAGCGTTGAATGTTTCTACTGCAGAAGAATTACCTTTTATTATGTCCATTATTTTTATCCTGGTTATATCCTGTGCATCTACCATAAAATTATTACACACCTGGATTTTAGTAATGCTAGCTCACAGAATAGGTGCTGATATAAGCCAAAAAGCTTTTTTAAATACCATTTCTCTTCCTTACGAAGAGCTAATATCAAAGAACAGTAATGATTTAATTTCTACCTTATTTGTCAAAATTAACCTGGTAGTGATTCAGATTATTGCGCCATGCTTCTCATTGCTTACGTCTTTCATTCTCACAATTGCTATCTTAGTGGCACTAATTTTTATCGAACCATTTATATCACTTTCGATTTTTTGTATTTTATTTATCTTTTATGGAATAAGTGTACTAATACTTAAAACAAAACTATTTACTCAGGGTGATACCATAAATGATGAACAAAATAACGTAATATTATTTCTGCAAGAAGCTCTAGGATCACTAAGAGATATGATCTTAGATAATTCACAAAAAACTTATAGCAATTTATATAAGAATTCTGACAATTCATTAAGAATAGCTCAAGCAAAAATAGAATTTTATAGACTGAGCCCAAGACATGTAATTGAAGCTTTAACAATGATTATTTTTGCCCTAATTGCTTTATTTTTACTTACTTTAAATAGCAGCTCCCCAGAGTCATCGATTGCAATAATGGGAGCTTTGGCCATGGGTGGAATTAAGTTATTACCACTCTTCCAAAATGGTTATGCAGGCTGGGCTGGAATTAAATCTCATCATAGTCTATTGATTGATACTTTAACGCTTTTAAAAGTGAAATATGAAAAAAATATAATTAAAGCAGCCAAAAAATTAAACTTCAATAATTACATAGAGTTTAAAAATGTATCTTTTACTTATAAAGATAGCAACTCAAAAGATCGATCTTTAAATGCGCTTAACTTAAAAATTAATAAGGGCGAACGATTAGGCCTTATAGGAACAACCGGAAGCGGTAAGTCAACTTTTGCCGACATTCTTATGGGACTCTTATCTCCATCGTCCGGTCAAATTATTATCGACGATGTCTTTCTTTCGGAAACAAATATTGATTTATGGAGAAAAAAAATTAGCCATGTCCCTCAATCTATTTTTTTAGCAAACACCTCAATTGCCTCAAATATTAGTTTGGCTGACTTTAATAAAGATATTGATTATGACAAAGTTATGAAAGCTGCCAAAGGAGCTCAAATTCATGACGTCATTTCTTCATGGCCTTCTGGATATAACACTGTTGTTGGTGAAAGGGGGGTCAAAATTTCTGGTGGTGAACTTCAAAGAATTGGCCTAGCAAGAGCTTTATACAAAGATCCTGAAATTTTAGTGTTAGATGAAGCTACTAGCGCGCTCGATACTGAAACAGAAAGTTCAGTCATGAACTACATACACAATTTTAAGAAGGAATTAACTATTATTATTATTGCTCACAGAGAGTCAGCTTTAAAAAATTGCACTGCTATAATTGAGCTCTCTAATGGAAATATATGTAAGAAAAAAACTTAGTCATGCAATCCTTCATTAATTTTATAACAATCTCCAGGATGCTATTTGCACCATTGATATTTGTTTATATCGCAGTACTAGAAACCTTTAGCATAACAATTTTGCTTTTTATTCTAGCCAGCATCTCCGATTTTCTTGATGGATATTTAGCAAGGAAATACAATTTGACATCAGAGCTTGGAAGAATTCTTGATCCAATTGCAGATAAGATATTGATTACTTTTACTCTAGTTGCCTTAACTTTGTATTTCAATAGCTTTTTTATTGGCATGATGACATCTTTTATTTTGGCAAGGGAGTTTTGGGTGAGCGCATTAAGGGAGCTGAATGCAATTCAAAATAACATAAATGCAACTAAGGTTACTTTTTTAGCAAAAATTAAGACCACCATTCAGTTTGCTGCAGTTGCTGGATACATAACTGGACTTTTCTTCAATCTTTCTCTGCTAATATTTATCAGCAATTTTATTTTATTTGCTGCCGTGACAATTACTCTCATTACTGGAGTAGAGTACTCCATGAATACCTTTAAAACCACGATACATAAGGGGTAGTTTAAGTTAATTTATCTGTATAATAACGATCAAATGCAATCATCCTTTTGAATTTATGAAGATTACAGTTATTGGGTCAGGCTATGTTGGCTTGGTATCAGCAGCTTGTTTTGCTGATCTAGGGAATCAAGTAATTTGTTTAGATCAAGATCAAGCTAAAATTAAATCTCTTCAAAATGCTAAAATTCCATTTCACGAGCCAGGCTTATCTGACTTAGTTTCAAAAAATATTTACTCGAACAACTTAACATTTACTACCTCATACAAACAAGCTCTTGCTTTTTCAACTATTATTTTTATTTGTGTGGGAACCCCGCAGTATAAGACTGGAAAACCAAATCTTAAGTTCCTTATGTCAAGCTTAGATACAATTATTCGACAATACAAAAAAGAAAACTCAGATACGCCACTTCATCTATTTATAAAATCTACCATTGCTCCTGGAACTATTTCTAAAATTCAACAAAAAATTTATTATCATGGCTTAGCAGAAAAAATTTCGATCTCATCAAATCCTGAGTTTCTGAAAGAAGGAAATGCGATAAATGATTTTTTAAAGCCTGACAGAATAGTCATAGGTTCGAACTGCGCCGAATCAATAAAAATTGCTAAGTTACTATATCGCCCACTTTCCTGGAAATCGAATAGAGTACAAATTGTTTCCCCAGAATCTGCAGAAATTATCAAATATGCTTCTAATGCTTTTTTAGCAACCAAAATTAGCTTTATTAATGAGATTGCTAGACTAAGTGATGCAGTTGGAGCAGACATAGAAGAAATCAGAAAAGGTATTGGCGCGGATGAAAGAATTAACCCTAACTTTTTATATGCTGGCATTGGTTTTGGAGGATCATGCTTTCCAAAAGATATAAGTGGACTCGCTCATACTTTTCAAGAATTTAAAGTCGATTCAAAGTTAGCTAAAGCAACGCTTCAAACCAACAAGAGGCAGATTGAGTATTTTATTAGCAAAATAAAACACTATTACAAGAAAGATTTAAAAAATACACAACTAGCGATTTGGGGCCTGTCTTTTAAACCAAATACAGACGACATAAGGGAATCAAAAGCTATTGAGCTAATCAAAAGATTATCACCAAAGGTTAACTCGATGATGTTGTATGACCCAATTGCGATTGAAAATGCCAAGAAAGAGCTTTCTCATATTAAAAATATTAAGTTTCTTAACTCTGCTAAATCAACCCTTAAAAATTCTAATGCCTTGATTTTGTGTACTGAATGGAAAGAGTTTTGGTCCCCCCCAATAAGTGACTTATCACTTCTTGAAGACAAAGTAATATTTGATGGCAGAAATATTATGGACAAAGATTTGCTTATAAATAATGGATTTCAATATTTTGGCATTGGAAAATGATTCAAAAATTAAAGAGTTTAGTTTTAAGTCTTTATTTTTCTTTTTTCGCTTCCAGAATTTTTGCGAGAGTATTCATGCCAATTCGACTTAAATTAGAAAATTTTTTCCCTTATCGTATTTCTTTTAGTCAGTTTGGCGAAGATCAATACTTTCTTAATAATGAAAAAAATCAAGGTACGTATATAGAGATTGGCTGCAATCATCCTACGTTAGCCAGTAATAGTTTTAGATTATATCTTAATGGCTGGCAAGGATTAGTTATAGATGGTAACAGTAGATACAAAAATTTGTGGAGAGCGGCTAGACCAAGAGATATATTTATCAATACATTGATTTCTGCAAATACAGAAAAAGATGTTCCATTTTATGAGCATTATGCTGGGTTTGTTTCAACTGCAGTCAAAGAGCACGCTAATCAATTTCACTTAGACAGTTTCAACTTAACTCACAAAGAAACACAAAATATTAATGAAGTCCTAGTTCAAAATAGCATTGACGGATTTGATATCTTATTTGTGGACATTGAGGGCATGGATTATGAGGTTTTAACTTCTTTAGACCTTGCAAAGTATAAACCTAAATTTATATGTATTGAGGATCACAATTATTCTCAAGGTTTGAGTTTTGGAGTTAGCGAAATAAATACTTATTTAAACGAAAAAGGTTATTTACTTGACGGCATATTCAACCCCAGTTTTATATATAAAAAATCTCACTATGCAGCAAAAGAGCAATGATCTCATTGCTTATATGAAATTAATAGAACCTCTTGATGAATTCACATAGAATTATATGAAACTTTCAATTATCACCACATTCTATAATTCAGCTGATTATATTTCTCAATGCTTAGAGTCAGTGCAAGAAATAAATGCACACTTCGATTATGAGCATATTTTAGTAAATGATGGTTCTTCAGATGAAACTCTAGATCTTATTAGCAATCTTAAACTGAGAAATATTAAAGTTGTCGGAAAAGACCATATTGGGCGAGGTCCAGCCTTAAATTTGGGTCTTAAAAATGCTTCTGGAGACTATATTTGTATTTTAGATTCGGATGACATTATCAATCCCTTGTGGATTAATTTTTTTTTGAATCATTATTCAGAATATGAGCATGCTGAGGTATATTGTGGCTTGGTCTCAACTGATTTCAATGCATTTAAATCGTATGATCCCCCGACCAAGGTTTCTCAAAAGATTCTAAGCCCAACTAGACTACTTTTTTATAACCCTATTTGCCATTCAGGGGCAATTTTTAAACAAAGCTCAGTAAATAATATTGGGGGATATTCAACCTCAATCCAGTCTCAGTTTGACTGGGATTTATGGTTGAGACTTTCTTTTAATAAAGTGAATTTTATCTCATTAGATTATCTGGCAGTTTATAAAAGGATTCATTCGAATCAATCTTTTGAAAGTAAAAGGCATTTTTTATATACAGCTAGAGGCGTCGCCCTTCAATTAAAAGCAACATTAAGAAGCAAACTTATTTATTTTGTGCCCATTTTAATTTTTTCATTACTTAGAATACTATGGTCATTCTTACCAAGAAAATTGAGGACATCAAGACTATTGGATATGCTAAGATGATTATCGCGGCTGGATGGCAGAGTGGTTATGCAGCGGCCTGCAAAGCCGTTTACGCCGGTTCGATTCCGGCTTCAGCCTCCAATATTAAAAATAAGTGGATATAAAAAATATGTTAGAAAATAAAAATATACTTATAACTGGTGGGACAGGGTCTTTTGGGCATGCATTTGTACCCATGACTTTAGAGAAATATGAACCTAACAAAATTATTATCTATTCACGAGATGAAATGAAGCAATGGGAAATGATGAAAAAGTTTAATGACCCCAGGATTAGATATTTCATAGGTGACGTTAGGGATAGGGATCGTCTTTACAGAGCCCTCGATGGAGTAGATTATGTAGTGCACGCAGCCGCCACAAAGATTGTCCCTACGGCCGAATATAACCCATTTGAGTGCGTAAAAACAAATATTATAGGAGCAATGAACCTAATTGATGCCTGCATAGACAAGAAAGTAAAAGGCGTAGTGGCATTATCAACTGACAAAGCCAGTAGTCCAGTAAATCTTTATGGTGCCACTAAATTAGCAAGTGATAAGTTATTTATTGCAGCTAATTCATATTCTGCCGGTAAGCAAACTATTTTCTCTGTTGTTAGATATGGAAATGTTATGGGCTCCCGAGGTTCGGTTATACCCTTTTTCTTGTCACTGAATCAAAAAGAAACTTTACCAATCACTGATAATAGAATGACACGGTTTATGATCCCCTTAGATCAAGCAGTTAATTTAGTTTGGACTGCATTTAAAGATTCACATGGCGGAGAAATTTATGTAAAAAAAATACCATCAATGAATATATGCGACATAGCTAGGGCTGTTTCCCCAGATACTCCTCAAGAAGTTATTGGTATTAGACCAGGCGAGAAGTTACACGAGCAGATGATTGGTCTTGAAGATGCGCCATACACATACGAATATGATGATCATTATAAAATCTTGCCCGCAATCAATGATTGGAATATTGACCAAAAGAGAATTAATGGTGGGGTTAAGGTAGCGCCTGACTTTCACTATTCTTCGGATAATAATTTAGAATGGATGTCTATCAGCGAATTGCAAGATTGGATAAAATTAAATAAAAACTTAATTGGGAATATTTAACCTTTATGATTCCCTATGGAAAACAAGATATTTCTTCAGAGGATATTAAGGCAGTTGTTGAGGTCTTGCATTCAGATTTTTTAACTCAAGGAACTGTGCTGCCAGCCTTTGAGCAGGCATTAGCAGAATACACAGGCTCTAAATATTCCGTGGTAGTAAATAGTGCAACAAGTGCGCTACATATTGCCTGTAAGGCTCTTGGAGTAGGTCCAGGTGATAGGGTTTGGACTTCTGCAGTAACATTTGTAGCAAGCGCAAATTGCGCTTTATATTGTGGAGCTACAGTTGATTTTGTAGACATTGATCCTCTTTCATATAATATGTCCATCGAATCACTGACTGAAAAGCTTGAACTAGCAAATTTAAATAATACGCTTCCAAAAGTCTTGATCCCAGTTCATCTCTCAGGCCAGTCCAGTGATATGCAGGAGATCCATTTGTTATCTCAAAAGTATGGTTTTTCTATTATAGAAGATGCTTCTCATGCTATTGGGGGTTCATACTTAGATAAGCCAGTTGGAAATTGTAAATACAGTGATATTTCTGTATTTAGTTTTCATCCTGTAAAGATTATTACTTCTGGAGAGGGAGGAGCAGCACTAACCAATAACAAAGATTTATCAAATAGCATGAGGTTGCTCTCAACACATGGAATTACTCGCGACGCCTCTCAAATGGAAGAAGAGGCGGATGGCCCTTGGTATTATGAGCAAATTCTTTTAGGATCAAATTATAGGATGACGGAATTGCAAGCTGCATTAGGCCTAAATCAGCTAGGTAGGATCGATGATTTTATTAAAAGAAGACATGAAATTGCAAGACATTATGACAAAAATTTGTCTTGTCTCCCGCTATGCTTACCAACCCAGAGCGCTAAAACATTCACCAGCTATCACCTATATATTATAAGATTAAAACTTGACGAGATTACCAAATCACATAAGCAGGTTTTTAAAGATTTAATAAGCTCTGGGCTTGGAGTTAATTTACACTACATGCCGGTTTATCATCATCCATTTTACCGAAAACAAGGGTTCACAAAGGGATATTGCCCTCAAGCAGAAAAATACTACCAAGAAGCAATTAGTATTCCAATTTTCTTTGGATTGAATGAAGCATTGCAAGATCAAGTTATTAAATTGCTAAAAGAAAATATTTTTTAATGAGGGTAGCAGTTATTCCCGCAAGAGGTGGAAGCAAAAGAATTCCAAAAAAAAATATTAAAAATTTTTATGGAAAGCCGATGATTGCTTGGTCAATAAATGCTGCATTGGAATCAAACCTATTTGATAAAGTCCTTGTCTCGACTGATAACGAGGAGATTGCAACAATTTCAAAGGATCTTGGAGCATTAGTTCCATTTGTTAGACCTGCAAAACTCTCAGATGATTTCGCTTCAACCACTGAAGTAATATCCCATTCAGTTCAGTGGATGCTCAATGCTGGCTATCATTTGGAGGCTGTATGTTGTATTTATGCAACAGCCCCTTTTATTAACAAAAAGGACCTACAAGAGTCATTAAAAGTTTTTAATAAAGATCGTTGGGAGTATGTATTTACTGCCTCAGAATTCTCATCTCCAATTTTTAGAGCATTTACTAAAAATGAGAATGGCGCGGTGGAGATGGTAAATCCTGATTTCTTTAAATCTAGGTCTCAAGATCTTCCAGATACTTTTCATGATGCTGGGCAGTTTTATTGGGGCAGACCCTCTGCATGGCTAGAAGATAAAAAAATATTTTCTTCCCACTCTAGGGCTTTTGTAATACCAAGATATAGAGTTCAAGACATTGATTCTGATGAAGATTGGAAGAGAGCAGAAATAATTGCGCCATTGATATTTGATGCTGGGAACTAAAAAATTTTTCTCTTAAGCCTTTGCTGCTCCTTATAATTTTCTAAATCCATGTGCCTATTTTAAACTATTGCATCATCAACAAAGCGGTAATTCTTTTTATAAATTTGTCATCGTAGTTCAAGGTTACCCATTCTGGAATTACTGATTCATAATCTAAAAACTTTTTTTCCTTCCAATAGTTAAAAAGTTCCTCTCGAGATGACACTGTTGCTGTAGGACCAAATTCTGTATTTGGCATCCAACTCCTCTCTTGAATATCAGGCAGTATTGAGAGAGTAGGTTTACCAAGCAGGCAAGCTTCCAATAATAACATTGAGGTCATTCCGACTATTACATCAGAGCGCATGCATATTTCATAAGCATCTTCTTCAATGCTGATTTGATTGAATTCATTCGCTACCGGAAGGTAGTCATCTAGATTGCTATTCGGATGAACTCTTAAAATGGTGTGGCAAGAAATATTCAATTTTTGCAGGCATTCAATCAGCTCCTCCATGACTATAATTGTTCGAAAATCATATGTCCCACTTCCCTTGAGAGTATAGTTAGTATTTTTCATCGAAGCTTTCCTATCGAGTCTATCCCAACCTTCCCCAATAAAAGTAATAGTTAACTTATCTATGCTTTGATTATGAAAACCACTATAGTTTTTTTTATTTTTATTACTCTCCTTCCAATCTAATGCTCTCTTAAAAACAGGATTACCAACTAATGTTTGCCTGTTTTCCTCTAAGCCTATATTTTTAAAAGCTTCTAACGTCTTCATATCGGGAACAAACACTTCATCAGGACAGTAGAATAATGCATTTTTTGTATTGCCTCTAAAGCGGTTAGATGTATTGCACCACATATCAACAAGGCCTATCGAATATATATCTAATAATCGAGCCTCCAGAATTAGCTCAAAACCAAAGCTATTAGTATTTTCTGAAGTACCTACTATTAGAAGAGAGGGGGAATGCTTTATTAGTATTTCTTGCGCTGTATTCTTATTTTTTTTGATTAAATAAGAAGAGTTAGCTAACTTCTCAGCAGCGAATCCCTCAGCCAATATAGAGAATGCCAAGCCTGCTTTTTTTAGATTCTCAAGCACCCCCTCTAGTAAGTTTAATGCTCCAGGATCCTCTATATGAATGATTATCGTCGACATAGTAAGGCACGCCTAACTTTTTAAGATATCGTAAATTATCTGTTCGGTAACAAGAGCAGACTCTAAGGATGAGAGTAACCTCTCTTTTCCTAGTAAATGAGCATTTAAATTATCATACAAGACATAAATAGACTCGCCTATTAAAGTCTTCCCAACTTCTGGAGCAGACCAGTCAATTTCCTTATATCCAAAACCAAACCTACTATTGTGAATGCCCCAATATTGAAAATATGAACCTTCCTGGGTAAATGCTAATCTTCCATTTGAACCCCAGATATCCATTGAGTTTTCTCTAAAATAATTAAAGTCTATCGGAAGACCTGCAACAACCGCTCCATTTTTCATTTCCAGCATAAATGAGACATTTTTATCTTCTTTAATTGATGGGGTGCCCATAGAAGAAATCTTTGAGTATAAAATAGCCTTAGCTTCGCCTAATAACATCCTTGTTAAATCGATCATGTGGCTTCCATTATTCCTTAAGCCATTACCATATATTATTTGAACATTAGTAATGTCTCCGACTAATTCTTTCAAGCCACCATTTGCTAAAGATAGTAGATATTTATCACCTCTCCTGATGAATGATACTTGAGCTTTAATATTATGATTTTTGAGATAATTCTCTAACAAAACGGATTTCGAATATGATTCAGTTATTGGTTTTTCTAGTAATACAGCTTTTATATTTGGAAAATTCTCTAAGATTTTTATTTTATCTACTCTTGGTGGACAAGCAAAAACCACTACATCAACTTTTTCTTTTTCGGGGACTTCCTCAGCGGTCAAGCATGTATGCTTTATACCTAACTCATCCTTCACAGAGTTTGCAATTGACAAGTCTTCTGCGATTACAGTGTCTAATATGAAACCTTCATGACTAAAAAGTGCTTGAGTATGAGTAGCAAATTTATGTTCCGTGGAGTACTGTTCACTTAAAGCATAACCATATGCTATTTGACCGAATCCAACTATTGCAACCCTAAAGGGACTCATGCTCTTGCATCTCTCTCAATGCAATGTTTATTAATATCGAGTAACTCAGGCTCTTTGAGAAGCAATTTTTGAATATCATATAATGTAAATTTTTCACCATGCTGTGGCTCTAGCCTTTCATAAACCGCATTTAAAAATATTAGATCTTCTGGATAGTCTAGTTGAAGCCTCCACTCGGGGTGGTTAAGAGTTTTCGGGGCTACGAGATTAATAATTCTGTATTTTGTTTCATTTTCATAAAAATAAAGGGAGACATGTTCTCTCACAGCCTTATCTTTAATATTGTTGGCAATCCATTCGATGTCAGCGCTTCTAAATACCTGAACATAGGCACCCATTGGGAAGGTTAGATGATTACCGCAGTTTGAAACAACATCGCAATTATTTACTTGAAAGCTTTGAATCCCTTGATCAATTAATTCGTAGTCAGTAAGTATGCAATCACCTGTAATTTCAACAATTATATCTGCATTTATCGAATTACTTGCATCTACAACTCTTTGGAGAACATCGTCTTCGCTGCCGCGATAAAATTTAATTCTATTCGTCTTCAACCACTCAGCAAGTAAGTCATCTTTTGGAGAGGTTGAGGTAGCTACAATAATGTCATCTAATTCTTTGCAACGTTGCAATCGTGAAATAAGTCTTTCAAGAGCTGGTTTTCCAAATATATCTGCTAAAATTTTACCTGGTAGTCTAGATGAACCCATGCGAGCTTCTATGACTGCGACTACCTTAGCGTTACTACTTTTCATGATTTATAGATCTAGTGATTTTGATCTTAATAAATCTAGGTTAGAAAATACTTTTTCGTAACAGTCCGCTATTAAATCTATTTCTTGACCATCGAGCTGGAAAGAACATGGAAAAAACTCTATAAGTGTTTTTTGGTGAAGTTCTTCAGTATTAGGGCAGGACCTAGCGCATGAGCAAGAAGAGCAAGATATATTACTTTTATTATTGCAGTGTGATTGAGAATAGCCAACATCACTCAGGGTAAAGGGGAATCCACCATCCCCTATTGCAATTTTTTTTTGAAAAGTTGGTAAGTTATATAATGGTTTAACATAACCAGCTCCAACTGGACAACCTTCTGCTTCTAATGCCTTTACTATTAAACTTCTATCTATTCCTAGGAGATCTAAATCTAATTTTGCTGACCAAACATAATAAACATGTTTACAGTTTTCTCTCACTTTTGGCACTATTAAACCATCTAACCCCCTAAGCCTGTTTGTTAAAATGTCCGATACCTCTACACGCCTATCAACCAATAATTTAGATTTCTTAATTTGAGAAATGCCAATCGCAGCACAAATTTCAGTCATCCGGAAGTTAAAACCTATAAGATTAGCAATGTTGTCAATCTTTAAATCTGTTGTAACATTTTCGCCATGGTTTCTAATAAGCTGTAATCTTTGCGCCAAATCATCATCATTGGTTGTGCACACTCCGCCTTCACCAGTATGAATATGTTTGTGATAATTGAGACTGGCCACCCCAATGTGCCCTATAACTCCTGTTAATTTACCGTCTTCATGGGCATGAGGTGCTTGAGCATTATCCTCTATTAAGTAAATTCCATTCTTATCAGCAAGGTCCCTTAGTCTCCTTAATTCTGCAGGGTGCCCAAAGAGATTAACCGCAATAATTGCCTTGGTATTTGAATTTAATTTAGCCTCCACAGATTTAACATCTAAACAAAAATAATCTTTTTCTATATCTGCAAATACTGGTATTCCTCCATAAAATAGAGGAGCCATTGCTGTTGCTGACATTGTCCATGGTGGGACTATTACCTCTTCTCCTGGAGACAATCCAATTGCTCCCATAGCCGCTATTAGTCCTGAAGTATTTGAGTTTACTGATATTGAGTGCTTACATTTAAATTCTTCGCACCATAATTTTTCAAACTCCTTAATTAAGGGCCCCCCATAAAACTCATCACACCAAGCACCTATAAATTCAGAAATACGACCAGATTTCATTACATCCGAAACAGCATTTACATCGCTCTCATCAAGACTTGAATATGGTAATAGGGGCTTATCAATTAAAGGTGTTCCACCAAGTATAGCTAGCTTACTCATCCGTTATGTTCTCCATTTTCTCTGATTCTACCAAAGTACGATTTAATTCTTAGTAAAAAACTTTTGTACAAACCTTTAAAAAAGATAGTGCAATGCTGCTTTACTCAAGTCTGCAAATCATCAATTTATTAGGCAATTATAACACTCTTATTATCTGAACTATTGTATTAAAAACTTCATCGGAATATTAAAAAGTTAGTCAAGATTACTTGATCAATAATACAAAATAAATAGTTCTGATCAAGCTGAATAGAGTAACTCAACACTTTTATAATTGGTTAATTACATTACAATCTGCAATATGAATAATTGGTTTGTTTATTTATCAGTGTTCGAGGAACTTTATGACAAAGTAGTATCGGATATTATCTCTGATAATGCTTTTCCAAAGCCGGTAGGCTTTATTTATTCCAAACCTCAAAAAAAAAGAATTAATCAAAATCATTATTCTCAGTTAGACACCTATTCAGAAATAGTGAAATTGAGTCTCACTCATGAGCCAGACATTGCTTTTATAAAAAAAATGGAACAAGAGTATGATGTCTCCTCTCTCTCATTAACCATATTTGCAGATAGGCATTTAGTTAATATTAAATACTCGTATAAACAAAAATTAGCCCTTATTGAGCTAACCTTTAAATATGCCCGAGATTTAATGGAGAAACATTCGCTGAGATTTGCTTGGTTTGAATCCGTTGGTGGTTTTGATAGCTACATTTTATATTTAGTGTTTAAGAAATCAGGAGTTAAGATCTGTATGCTTGTATATGGTCAATATCCAGGCAAGCTAAGCATTGCATCGGACCATAGATTGTTGTGGGATGGCGTAGAAGATGAGGTAAGTCGCATAGAGCAAAAAAGTTCACCAGCTTCTCAGCTCGAGATAGAAAAGGCTAAAATTTTTATTGCTAATTATCGAGAAGTATTTCCAAAAACGCCGATTGTATACTCAAACAAAAGCTGGCCAAAAATTAATTTTATAGATTTTAGACTCTTTTATAGGTGGGCATCAGATTATTTAATTGACAAGTATTCCCTTGTTGATCAAAACCCTTTTAAATTAGTTTTTTTAAAAATCCTTCGCATCTTAAGAGGCTACTTTTCAATACGTTTATTTTCAAAGGTTGACTTCAAAACTTTTGATAATTATGTTTTTTTTCCCTTGCATTATCAGCCTGAACAGACAACCTTAGTGTGCGCACCTTATTGCATTAATCAAGTTTCTGTCATAGAAGACTTGGCTAAATCTATTCCTGCTGGCATGCGACTGGTAGTAAAAGAGCATCATGGCTCAATTGGAAGAAGGCCAATCATTGATTATTTAAATATTAAAAAGAATTGGAATGTAATTTTAGTTGGTCCTCAAGAGAATACAATGAATCTCATCAAAAATTCCAAATGTATACTTACAATTAATAGTACGGTTGGTCTGCAGGGAATACTTCTTGGTAAGCCGGTAGTTACTTTGGCTAGGGTGGGTTACGATGCTTGTCGCTCAGTTATTCGCATGCATGACATTGCCCAAGAACGTTACAGCGAAGCTATTTCAACTGCAATTTCAGCACCAGTAAAAGAGCAAGATATTTTAAATTTCTGCATTGCAGTGGAGAGAGTGATGTTAAGTCACGATGACTCCTTTACCTTATTACAGCCCTCATATGAGCCTGATGCGGCCATGGATGCAAAAAATGTTCGTTTGATTTCAAATCTTATCAAACACGACTATTTGAATTTCATGAATCAAAATCATGTATCTCGGGATCAGTGAAAAAATTTTTCCTTAACTCAGTTGCATGGGTTACATTCTTTTCTCTGATTAAATTCATACTTAATTTAAAAATTGCTAGCCTCTTGCTTCCTTCAGATTATGGGACGATTCTAATGCCCTTGATTTTTTTTAGCTTCTTAGATTTGCTATTAGAAGGTGGCTTTCATGCAGGAATCATTAAGTTTAATCCACCACACTCAGACATAAAAATTATTTTAAAAAGTAAGCTGAAATTAGGTCTTGTTATCGCCCCTATTCTAGCTTTATTTCAGCTTCTTTCATTCCCATATCTTTTTACATTTGTACCTTCATTTGTAATTTTTGCTTTTATGGTAATTTCTATTATCAAACTGTCAAATTATTTTTTTGAGGCGAAATTAATTGCCGATGGCTCTTATGTTAAAACTGAAGCTCTAAACTTTCTTGTAACAGTTTCTATATATCTAGCATTTATTTTTATTATTCCACAATTTCAGATCGCAGGTTATTACTACTTATGCTTCATCTATATTCTTCTGCATGGTTTTTACGGAACCTTGCTTTACATTTTTTACAGACAGATGGTCTCTTTAAAGGCTCAAAACAGCTCATACACTCAATTATTAGAATTTGCTCACAGCAGAATCCAGTCGAGCTTTATTTTTGCTTTAAGCACGAGAATAGATGAGTTCGCTGCCGCGATTGTTTTTAGCCCAAGCATGCTTGGCGTTTATTCTAGAGTCAAAGAATTGGGTGTCATGGTTGGAACCTTCTCCAGTAAAATAATATCCAGACCATGGTATTACATTGCTTGCAACCTTGACATTAAAGCTGTTAGAGCTACTTTTGTAGCAGCAAACATATTTATGATAGCTATGGCATTCTTGTTTTTTGGTATCCTGCAATTTTTGATATCTATTATAATTGACTTTTTAGGTCCAAATTGGGAGCTTTTATCAGAGTATTCAATTTTTATGGCCCTAATCTTTATATCTTATTTTTTATCAGAATTTTCTCTTTATACCCTTTTGGCCCTCGGGAAAGAAAAATATGTGTTAATAACTGATCGTATAATTGTCTCAATGCGAATTATTTGCTACTTTCTACTTTTTTACTTTATAAATTTTTCAGAATTAAAAATTTCTATTGACCTAATGCTTTATTTAGAAGTTATTTTAAGAGTCTTAAATATATTTTTTCAATACCTTATTTTCTTTATGGCACGAAGGGAGGTTTAAAGTAGCAGTTAAAAATATGGCTTGCAAGTTATTGGCAATGCCTAGCTATTAAGAAGAGATACAACTTATAATGCTTGTTTTTATAAACAAAGAATAACCTAAATGAAAAGAAAAATTTCTGTAATAGGCCTAGGGTACGTCGGTCTTCCGTTGGCAGTTGCACTATCCAAAAAAAATCATGTCGTAGGGTTTGATGTTCTGAAAAAGAGAATCCTGGATCTAAAAGCTTTTGATGATAAAACATTAGAAGTTAGTGCAAAAACTCTAAGAGAATCTACAAATCTCACTTTCTCTTCCTCGAAATCACACATTGTTGACTCAGATATGTTTATAGCAACCGTGCCAACACCTATCAATTCAAAAAATGAACCTGATCTAAAATTACTTAAGTTAGCCTGCCAAACTATCGGATCTTCAATGAAAAAAGGAGCCATTGTAGTATTTGAATCCACTGTATATCCTGGTTGTACTGAAGAAGTTTGCGTCCCTATATTAGAAAGATTTTCTAATCTAAAATTTAATCAAGATTTTTATGTTGGATATAGTCCAGAGCGAATTAATCCAGGAGATAAAAATCACTCCATCGGAGATATTGTTAAAATTATTAGCGCTTCCGATCAATCCACTTTGGATGTATTGCATCAGGTATATTCTGAAATTATCTCTGCTGGTTTATATGTTGCTTCCTCTATTAAGATTGCCGAGGCTGCAAAAATTATTGAAAACACCCAAAGAGATATAAATATCGCACTTATGAATGAATTTTCATTAATTTTAAAAAAATTGGATATTGAATCAAAAGAAGTAATTGAGGCAGCTGCAAGTAAATGGAATTTTCACAAGTATTATCCAGGCCTCGTGGGTGGTCATTGCATAGGTGTTGACCCATATTACCTAACCTACCAAGCAAAGAAATTGGGCATTAATCCTCAGGTAATTTTATCAGGTCGTCGAGTTAACGATTCTATGTATAAAGAAATTGCAAATTTTTTTCTTGATCATATAAAAAATAAAAATAAAAATAAAAATAAAAATAAAAATAAAAATAAAAATAAAAAAATTCTTATATTAGGAGCTACCTTCAAAGAAAATTGTCCTGATATCAGAAACTCTAAAGTAGAAAGCTTAATTGGAGAGATGAATCAAAAAAAAATAATTCCTCATCTGCATGATCCATTTTTAGCAAATAGACCAGATTTTAAGGGAAAGTTTAGGTTTGTTTCTAAGTGGGCATCAACAAAATATGATGGTATTTTTCTTGCCGTTCCGCATAATCAATTCATCAAACATCGTTTAACCACATATTTAAATGCTATAAAGGTGCATGGAATCATTTTTGATTTTAAATCTGCTTTACCCCATCATGAAAAAATTCTGAGGTGGTAATGCGAATACTATTAACTGGCTGCGCAGGCTTTATTGGTTTTCATACCGCCAAAACCTTGCTAGAGGAGGGTAATGAGGTTGTTGGAGTTGATAATTTAAATCATTACTATGATCCGACGTTAAAAGAATCCAGACTTGCTCAGCTGATAGGTTATAAAAATTTCACGTATCTCCAAGTAGATATATGTGATCATGAGGCATTTAACTTATGTCTCAAGCCGTTCAAGATCAATAGAGTGATTCATCTTGCAGCTCAGGCAGGCGTTAGACATAGTATTTCTAACCCCAGAGATTACCTAAATAATAATATTGTAGGTTTTTTTAATATCTTGGAATATTCTCGATCTATTTCAGCGGAGCACCTAACTTATGCAAGCACAAGTAGTGCGTATGGTGCAAATACACTCTTACCGTTTTCTGAGGCAAATCATGCTGATCATCCAATTCAATTTTATGCAGCAACTAAGCGTTCAAATGAATTAATGGCTCATTCTTATAGTTGCATTTATGGGCTTCCAACCTCAGGCTTAAGATTTTTTACAGTTTATGGCCCATGGGGTAGACCAGACATGGCTTTATTTAAATTTACAAAAAATATTATCGCAGGTGAAGAAATTGAAATTTTTAATCATGGAAAGCACATTAGAGATTTTACATTTGTCGAAGACATAGTTGATGGAATTACGAAGGTAAATAATAATCCATCTGCAGGAAATGCTGAGTGGGATTCTTTAAACCCAGATCCATCTTCAAGTTTTGCACCATTTGAGATTTATAATCTTGGAAATTCTGAACCAGTTCAATTAATGACTTATGTCAACATGATTGAAGACTACCTTGGAAAAAAAGCACAAATTAAATTCTTGCCTCTTCAAAAGGGTGATATAGAAAACACAATATCCGATATCTCCAAAGTCTCTAAACTTGGTTACTTACCTGCTACCAATGTAAAAGCGGGAGTGAAAAAATTTCTTGATTGGTATGTTGACTACTATTCAATATAAGAGAATGTGAAAAAATTATGAATGATCTTTGCATATTTACCCAGGAAAAAAATTATCTTAGTAAAACTTTTTGGTCAATCGTAACAAACTTTCTTATTTTTAAAACCTCATAATTATGTGCGGCTTGGCTGGGATCTTATCAACTCAAAACACAATAGATATTCAATTAAGTATGGAGCGCATGCTTGAATTAATTATTCATAGAGGGCCTGATGGAACGGGCATAGAAGTTTTTAAGGTTAACCATGAGCAAAGTCTTGCTTTTGGTCATCAAAGATTAGCTATTATCGATATTACTGATGCCGGCCTAATGCCAATGTCGAGCGCTGATAATGACCTCAGCATTATTTTTAACGGAGAAATTTTTAATTACTTAGAATTAAAAAAAGAACTAATTCAACTGGGGCATAAGTTTTTAACGCAAACTGACACTGAGGTTTTGTTAAATGCCTACATAGAATGGGGTTCAAATTGCTTAAATAAGCTTAATGGGATGTTTTCATTTGCTATATATAGCAAATCTGCTAATGCATTATTTCTTGCAAGAGATAGGTTTGGAGTTAAGCCCTTGTATTATTTTCATCATAAAGGAACATTCATATTTGCCTCCGAAATAAAATCAATCTTATCTCATGAGATGGTTCAGACTCAGCCTAATATAAAAATTCTTGGAAAATTTTTATATACAGGCTTAATCAATGACGTCAATGAAACTCTTTTTAAAGATATATGCTCTTTGCAGCCAGGACATTTTATAGAAATTCACGATGATAATGTAAGTATTAATAAGTGGTATTTTGGAGCTTTGCATGATCCTAATACAACCTCACCAAAGATGGATTTTAAAGAGCTATTTTATGATGCTGTAAAACTTAGATTAAGAAGCGATGTTGAGGTTGGAGCCTGCTTAAGTGGGGGAACTGATTCCTCAGCTATCGTTGGCGCTGTTGCCGAACAACTCCGATCGTCGACGAAACTAAGTACTGGCTCATTTAAAACATTTTCTGCTATTTTTTCTGATCCTGAAATATCGGAAACTAAATATGTAAATAAAGTAACAGACTTCACTCAAACAAATAACATTTCTTTTTCTCCTAAAAATGAACTATTTTGGGAGAGCATTAATAGGCTTATTTGGCATAACGACGAGCCCATTCAGACTCCCAGCCAATTCATCCAATGGTCTGTTTTTGAGCAAGCACAAAAAGCAGGTATCAAGGTAACTCTTGATGGACAAGGTGTAGATGAGCTTGCTGCTGGCTATCCCGCTCATTATTCAGTATTCTTATCTGAGCTAATTAGAGGCTTGAAATTTAAGACATTTTTTAAAAATCTAATTGAAATTTGTCGAAGAGATGGAGAGGGGCGCAACCCTATTTCCCTTCTCCTAAGAGTTATTTATTTGTTATTACCAAACAATGTAATCATTTTTCTATCCAAGCAAAGACTATTTAGAAATTTTATTAAAGGCAACAGCCTTCTTTCAATTACAAAAAAAGAATATAAAAATCAATGGTTTGATATAGCGCTAAAAGAACAAATTATCCAGAAGAATGAATCAATATCATTGATAAGAAGAATGAAATATGATTTTTTTCATGCCAGTCTTCCAGCTTTATTGAGATATGAGGATCGATGCTCAATGGCATTTTCTATCGAAGCTAGAACCCCTTTTCTAGATTATAGGTTGGTAGAATTAGTTCAAAATCTTTCTTCAACACAGTTAATTTCAAATGGTCTCTCTAAAGCAATTATCAGAGATGGGGTCAAAGAGTTCATTCCCGAAGAGATATTTAATAGGTCAGATAAAAAAGGTTATCCTATGCCATCGAATAAATGGATAAGAGAGTCCCAGGAGAGAATCAGAGCATTATTTACCAAGTCTAGCTTTATCTCTCAATTCTTTGATCATGAAATGCTGCAAAATTTCCTACTTGCCGAATCAATAATCTTGACCAACGATGAAGTATGGAGATTAGTTTTTACGGAAATATGGTTTAAAGAGTTCTTTGAATTAGAACCAGAATCAAAAGAAATTAAAAAACACACTAGATTCAACTCAGAGCACGTCGGATTCAATGAAGCCAGTTAATATCTTTATTGCTTTAAGCGATTACGTTTTGCCTTTTATTATAGGCCTTCTTTTGATAGCCAATTCATTTACCTCTCTTAGAGGTATTTCTGCTGGCGGCCCTATTGAAGGGTTATTATTTCTTACCTTATTTATTTTTGTATTTTATAAAGCTTTAAATGGTTTCACTTTTAACTTCCAAGCATCATTACCACTATTATATTTAATAGTTTTCATGACACCATTAACCTTATTAAATTCCTATCATGAAATATTAGGCTCAAGCACAAGAACATTATTAGCATTAATTTTCGGAGCGATGACGGGTTTTGTATTGGCAAATTTTACGATTAGTCAAAAAAAATCTCTCTCTTACGGGATACTATTTATTCTTATTATTGTCGTTTGGATAGTTTTAAGAGAATACGATTTTGGAACCCTTCAAAGACTTATTTTTCTTTCTAACAACCCCAATCAAATTGCCTTATATTCTTTGGGAGCAATGTTTATATTTTCAGTAACTTTCGAACGACCCCTTGTTTTATTCCTAAGCCTTTGTATTGCAACAATTTATGGCTACTTAGCTTTATCAGATTCATTCTTCCTCGCTTTGGTCATAGCGCTCTTTTTTGCTCCAATAAAATTTTTTTTTCAAGTCAAGTCTCTCTTAATTCTATTAATTTTTTGGAGTATATTAATCCTAATTGCCTGGCCACTTTTGTTGCCAAATAATTCATACATAGAGCCACTATTTAGCCTTTGGTCAAATGCAGATGAGGGTGGGGCAAGAGTTACTCTCATACTGAATGGAATTAATGCATGGCTAACCTCACCACTATTTGGCCATGGTGCTGGAGCTTTTTCTGGTTTGACAGTCGAATTTCAGAGATTTGAAGCTCACAATACCCCTATCGACTTTTTAACAATGGGGGGCATTCCTTGGGTATTAATTATTTATATTCCTATATTTATTTATATGAAGAAATTATTTCAGCAAGGAAACTTTCTTTCTCTAGGGCTTTTGATTGGATTCTTTATATTTTCTACATTTCATTTTGTTGGTCGTCATCCTATTTTTTGGGTAGTTTGGGGATTTTGCATGTCAGGTATTCTCCATGTTAAAAGAGGTGAAAAATGTGCGGAATAGCGGGTGTTTGGAGCACCAATTCACTTAATCGAGATAGGTTTGTATCTGCCCTTAAATCAATGTATCACAGAGGACCTGATAATTTAGGAACATGGTTTTCTATGGATGGAAATGTTGGCTTAGGCCATACTAGGTTAGCCATTATTGATCTTGAGGAATCAGGAAATCAGCCTATGACCTCAAATTCTGGAAGATACGTGCTTACATTTAATGGTGAAATCTATAACTACAAAGAGTTAAGAAATGAGTTAAGCCAGCTTAACCCAAATATAATTTTTTCAAGCTCAAGCGATACTGAAATCTTGCTTTACGTAATTGAATATTTTGGTGTAATCGAGGGGATAAAAAAACTCAATGGGATGTTTGCAGCTGGTTTGTGGGATAAATCAGATAAGAACATGTATCTTTTTAGAGACAGGTCTGGAGAAAAGCCTTTATATTATGGTCATATAAATTCTGTTTTATATTTTGCCTCCGAATTAAAATTTTTTAATAAGCTTGGAGCTGATTTGCGCCTATCTCCCGAGGGAGTCAATATGTTTTTTGCGCAAGGAAATATTCCAGCGCCATTCTCAATTTATAAAAATATTTTTAAAGCTCTTCCTGCGCAAATTATGACGTTTAAAAATTTTGATAGTAGCTCATCAACCACATACTGGGAGCTTCCATCGAACCCTGATATTAATTTAAATATTTCCTTTGAAAGCGCATCCAAGGACTTCGAGAATCTATTTTTACAATCTGTTTCTGAGCAAATGGTATCAGATGTTTCATTGGGTGCCTTTCTTTCGGGGGGTATTGATTCTTCAGCAGTGGTTGCAGCTATGCAGGAAGTCTCAGAAAACAAGGCTCAAACGCACTCTATAGGCTTTGCTGAAGATGACTATGACGAAAGCCATGCAGCAAGAGAGATAGCCAATCACTTAAAAACAGATCATCATGAATTTCAATTTACAGCAAAAGATGCTTTGGCAGTAATCCCAAAACTCAACCAAGTTTATTGCGAACCTTTTGCTGATTCTAGTCAAATCCCTACATTTTTTTTATGTCAGGAAACAAAAAAAAGTGTCACCGTTGCTTTGTCAGGTGATGGTGGAGATGAGCTTTTTGGGGGATATAATCGGTATATTTTGTTTAATCGTTTTCAAAAATTAATTACAAACTGCCCAATGCCATTGAGATTAGTATTAGGGAAGATATTAATATTGGCCTCACGGAATAATATCTCACTAGCATTCTTCGATTTTTTTGCTACAAAATTATTAAATTTACAGTTTTCCTCAGAAAAGCTTGAAAAAATATCTATTGCATTAATGCAGTCATCAATTACTGAAATGTATTACGTCCTTCTTCAGCAATGGAATCAAAGTAATTGGCCACTTATTGATCAAGCGAGTATTGATGTGCAAACAATATATTCCGAACTTAATAGTACTTCTATTGATTCATTCGAGGATATGAGATTTCATGATTACAAAAACTACTTACCTAATGACATTTTGGTCAAGGTTGACAGAGCTGCAATGGCAAATTCACTTGAAACTAGAGTTCCTTTTCTCGATGCTCGCTTAATAGAATTTGCTTTTTCTCTCCCACCCAATTATCTAATTAAAGGAAATCAAGGGAAGCTCCTTATCAGGAAATTTTTGGAAAAAAGAGTACCAAAATCAATCTTAGATCAACCTAAAAGTGGTTTTGGTGTTCCGATAGAGCATTGGCTTCGTGGACCATTAAGACTATGGGCAGAATCACTATTATTTGAAAATCAAGATGATAGTAATATCTTTGATCATGCTGTAATTCAAAAAAAATGGATGGAGCATATGAACTCGACTCAAAATTGGCATCACCATCTATGGAGTGTGCTCATGCTGAAATCATGGTCTAAAGATAATAATATAAACCTTATTTTTTAAGATATAATTTACACATGATACAAACTGAAATAGTAGATATTTGCAGGCAACATTATAAGAGTGTCATCTTGATTATGGTTATTCCATTAGCAGTATCATTGTTAATTTCATTGTTGCTTCATAATCAATACACAACTTCTGCTACCCTTTCACCAAAGAGATCAATTGGCGGAGAATCTAGCTCAGGGGTAGGAGTGATGGCTGCATTTGCAGGCATTGAGGACGACAAGCTGTCACCCGAGCTAAAGTTTGCTACCAATTACTTTAATTCTAATAAATTTCTATCCGAATTTTTGATCGAACACGATTTAATTGATGATATTTTAATGTTTAAAAAGTACCAACCTAGCAATCAGAAGAATGTTTTGTATAAAAATAGCGAGAAATTTGAAGTAAAAAATTTATTTGATCAGAACGATCCACAAAAAGGTATGTATGAGCTTCAAAAAGCAATAAAAGAATTCAAAAAGATGCTGCAAATGATTCCTAATAGAGCTGATCCATCATTAGCTTCTGTAGAGGTCACTCATTACTCACCAGTTCTGAGCCATTTCATAGCTACACAAATTTTATACAAATTAGATCGTGAGATTGCTGCTATAGATATAAATTCTGCCGATAGTCAAATCGAATATATAAATTCTATTATTGGAGACTATAGTTCCATAGAAACAACTAAGATACTTGCATCAATACTTGACCGAGAATTTACCAAGAAAATTATGGCAAATTCTTCAGATCAATATGCTTTTTTGGTTCTTGACCCGCCAGTTTTTCCAATTGAAAAAAGCAAGCCTAGAAGATCAGTTATAGTTGTCCTATCTTTTCTATTCGGGCTTTTTGTAAATTCATTATTTATAGGATTTCATTACTTAAAAAAGAACAATCTAATAGATTTAAAGACCTCATCAACATAACTAATACTCGTCAATGAATATGCACTATCAAATAAATAAAACAAATCCATTCAAATTATTTATACCTTTTTTTCTGCTTGTAAGCACTCTAAATTTAGCTTCCCAAGATATAAAAGAATTAGCTATCAATGAAGATTTCCTTTCTTCTCTGCCTGAAGAAGCTAGAGAAGAGCTGTTAGATCAAATTGCTGAAGATCAAGCAGATTTATCAAATGTTGACTATGGAGCTTTTTCTTCACTATTAGACTCAGACTATGCCTCAGATTATATCAAGCAAGAGCTAATGAATTATGAGGAAGATATTAGTCCTGAATTACGTTCCCGAGATTCATTAACACTTTTTGGCTCAGACTTTTTCACTGGCTTTCCAACCTCTTTTATGCCTATCTCAGAACCATCTCTTTCTTCTGATTATATTTTAGATTTTGGGGACTCCTTGATATTAGAAATTTATGGTCCTGATGAGTTTAGCGAAGTTTTATTTATTAAATCTGATGGAACTGTAAGTATCCCCAGAATTGGAAAAATACAAGTTGCTGGATTATCACTGGAGTCTGCACAACAAAAAATTTCAAATGAGGTAACTATCAAACTTACAGGATCTTCTGCAAGTATTTCGCTTGAATCTATTAGGGATATTCAGGTTGTAATTGTTGGCTTCGCAAAAGTTCCTGGTATTTACACAATTTCAGGTAACTCAACATTGCTAAGTGCTCTCAAAGCAGCAGGGGGTATTGGTGACGGAGGATCTTATAGAAATATTATTGTTAAAAGAAACAATCAAGAAATTGCAATGCTTGACCTTTATGAGCTCTTGCTTAAAGGTAATTCTTATTCAAATATATCTTTAAGAGCTGGAGATGTAATCTTAGTTCGTCCCTCTAAAGAGGTTATTGCAGTATATGGTGGTGTTAAAAGGCCATCATTATTTGAGATAAAAAATGAATCAATACATGAGTTTTTAGAATTTGCAGGCAATTCTCATGACGGGCTAGAAATTAACAAAGTAACTCATTCCTCCCTAGCTGGAAACAATCTCTCTGCAATTCAGGTTGAGAAAGATGATTTCAAAAATATTTTGCCAAAAGGTGGTGATGAGATTTATGTTCCTTTTGCAGGAGACTCTTATTCAGATTCAGTAAAAATCATTGGGGCTAGCTCCCAAACTGGGGTTTACTCAGTAAATTCAGCAAATAGTCTAGTTATTAACAGTGACTTGTATTCGCCAGAAGCTTACAAATTGGCTGTAATGCATAAAACTTTTGCTAAAAATAATAATAAGTTCTTTTATAGTATGCGGCAGCCTTCATCAGTTCCTAAATTACAAGCAGGGGATGAATTAATTGTATTTAATAAATCTCATATAGAATTCTTAAATTCAGAAATATTTAAAGATTTTATTTTTTTAAATAAAGAGCCTGTCCACAATGATTGCAAATACTTTTCTTATATTAATTCTATTAAATCATCAGATAGATTTGCCTTGGCAGAATCTATTTTTGAAATTCAATACCAAGATAATACAAAATCACAAAATGCTCTTGCATCTGTTATGCCAAACTCTGAAACACAAATTCAAGACAAATACCCCAGTAATAATCTTTTCGTGAAGAACCCTAAATCTATTGAGCATACTTGTATTGATCTTTTTGATAAAGACCCTGAATTGATAATTTCATTAATAAGAAATTCTATATTAGTAGAAGGCAAGAATCTTGCTTCGGGGATATATCCAGTTGCTTCAAATACTCCCGCTAGACTAGTAATTGATTCTGTGATGTTAGAGCGAGAACTTAAAACAAATTCTAAGATCGCATTAACAAATAACCTGAATACAACTTATCATACTCTTTCATCGCTGGGTGGGGTCGCATTATCGCCAGGTATGAATCTTTCAATTTCTTCTGAGGAAGTAATTATGGGAGGAAAAGTTACTATTAGTGGAGAGGTCAATAAACCAGGAACCTATTTTATATCTTCTCAAGATAGATTAAGCTCATTAATTAAGCTGGCTGGAGGATATAAAGACAGTGCGTATCCATTAGGAGGGATTCTCATAAGAGAGTCAGCTAAAAAACTTGAAAAATCATTTAACGAAAAATTATATAATGACACTATCAAGAACCTATCCTCACAATTAGTGCAGGGTGAGAATATACCTTTTGATGCAGTGAGTTTTGTATTAAATGAGTTTAAAAGCATAGAACCTAGTGGAAGGGTGATTACAGAATTTAATCAAACACTTTTGCAAAAAGATATTAGTTCAGATTTAATTCTGGAACCAGGTGATAATGTGCATATACCCAAAAGATCAAACATTATTTATGTTTTAGGTGAGGTCTTACGCCCCGGTCCACAGAGTTATAGCTCCTCATTAAGCGCTAAGGACTTTATTGAAAAAGCAGGAGGTTTTACATCTAGCGTTGATAAATCAGCTGTTATTGTTGTTTATCCTAATGGAGACACTAAGCTAATAAAGTTTGGTATTTTTCCAGGAAATGATTCTATCCTTCCTGGCTCAGTTATCTATGCTACTAGAGATTTCAAGAAGCTAAATAATCTTAAGCTTGCTACCACGCTTGCACCCATCGTCAGCAGTATAGCAATATCCTTGGCATCTCTTAATTCCATTTCGAACGATTAACCCTTCGTCAATGGATTTCAGGAACAGTGCAACTCTTGTGTTGCTTGGGTTTTGGATCTCTTTTACAGCTAGAGCTGATATTCAAGATTACAGAGATTACTTAAAATCACCATCACATTCAGAATATGGCACCATTGGCCTTATAAACATGCCTAGTGCTAGAACTATGCCTGCTGGATCTCTTGCATTTCACTGGACTCGAGCGCAGCCTTATTTTAGAGGAAGTATTATTGGCTATCCGTTTGATTGGTTCGAAGCTTTATACAAATATACTGATATCAATGATAAGCCATATAGTCCATACACCAGTTTCAGTGGGGGACAGTCATTAAAAGATAAGGCTTTCGACGTCAAATTTGTTCTTTTAAAAGAATCAAGAAACTTCCCTCAACTTGCGTTTGGAATTCGGGACTTAGGTGGAACAAATAGATTTGCTGCTGAGTATCTAGTTGCATCAAAATATATTGGAAATTTTGATGTAACTATTGGTGCAGGATGGGGCACTCTATCAAGCACCAGGAACTCTTTTACTAATCCTTTTACAAAAATACGTGACAATTTCAAAATCAGAGGAAACTCTGGTGAAAGAGCACAGGGAGGTGGCATAAGTCCAGATGCATGGGTAAGCGGAGAAAATATTTCAATTTTTGGAGGAGCCGAGTATTTCTTTTCTCAAATACCAAGGCTAAGAATGAAATTTGAGTATGACACAACAAGATATAGCCTCGATAAGTCTGGAAAAAGAATACCTCCCGAGGGAGAAAGGCCAATACTTCAAGAATCACCATTTAACTTCAGTTTTATATATTCTCCAACAAGAAATCTTAAATTTCATTTAGGAAGAATTAGAGGCAATACAATACAAGTTGGTTTTACTTACTCTGGTTCTTATGGAGGCAAAGACCCACTACAAATTAAAAATGATCCGGTAAAAGAAATTCCTCGAAGTAAAATAATTAAAAAAGTTAACTCTTCTGATACTAGAGCACTTTATCTAACAGCTCTGAAATACCTTGCAGAAAATGAGATTTATTTACAGTCGGCTGAAGTTGAGGATGATTCGCTGCACGTTGCATATGCTCAAAGAAAACATCAAAGTTACGTTCGTGGCGCTGGGAGATTGAGCAGAGTATTGAATGAAATTACGCCTGATGATATTAAAACCTTTAAACTTTCTTCAATGAATGCTGATGCTATAATGCATACAATCGAAATTCCAAGAAATCAATTTATCTCAAGTATGGAAGATGAAGATTTTGAAAGTGTTCGTTTTGTCTCAGATGTTTACCAAACAAATAAAAAATTTGATGAACTCGAGTTTATTCCACGTGCAATATTCCCAGAACATACTTACGCTTTTACTCCCGCATTGAGAAGTCACGTAGGAGGCCCTGATGGATTTTATTTTGGAGAGGCATATCTAAGAGGGAACTCAATGTTAATGTTTTCAAGAGCTCTATCGCTAACAACATCTATTGGCTTTAGCCTTATTGATAATTTTGATAATTTAAAACTTCCTTCAGATTCAGTGCTACCGCATGTCAGGACTGATATTGTAGATTATTTAAAAGGTGGAAGAGGCTTTACTGTTGGTCGTATGCAATTAGATTATATCAAGAATCCAGTAAAAAATATTTACACTAAATTTTCTGCCGGTCTTTTCGAAGAAATGTTTGGCGGTGTTGGTGGAGAAGTGTTATATAGACCCTTTGATAAAGATTTTGCTATTGGCATGGAAGCATACCATGTCAAACAAAGAGGTTATCAGCAGAAATTCGATTTCTTAGATTATGACATTGTTACAGGACATATAAATACCTATTATTTTCATACTCCAAGTAATGTTCTAACTACTATTAGGGGTGGAAGATTTTTGGCTGGTGATTCTGGAATTACAATCGATTTCTCTAGACGATATAAGAGTGGGCTATACATGGGCGCCTTTTTTAGTCTAACTGATATAAGTTCTCAAGAGTTTGGTGAAGGCAGTTTTGATAAAGGATTTTATTTCTCATTTCCATTGGAGGTTTTCTTAAATAACTATTCTAAAGGCAGGACTTTTTTTGGATTAAAGCCATTAACTAGAGATGGAGCTGCCTATCTTATTAAAGGTTTTTCCCTTTACGGAGTTACTGACCAATCAAATTACTACTCTATAGAAAGAGACTGGGATGATCTATATGACTAAATTTAAAATATTGATCTTGGCCTTAGTAATTTCGTCTTGCTCTAATTTTCCTTTATATAATTACGGCTATAATGCAGTCAAGGAAAGCTACTTATCTCTTGATAGTGTGGTTGTAGATGAAGAGTATGTTAAGAAAGCAAGGTATGCATTTATTAGGGTTAGGTTTGGATCTTCCCGTTCTGCATTACTTACTCTCCTCAGAAGTAAAGATGGAGTTCTGGAATGGATCTCAGCTGATGATATAAGGCTATATACCTATAATGGCAAGATCGTAAAAACTTTCGGCCTGCCAAATGATATTGAGATATTAAATTTTAAAGAAAATTTTACATCTTTAAAATCACAGAAAGAATCTTCCTATATTACAAATTTTTATGAACCCAAGCTATTGGAGCAGGTTACATCTATAAAAATTCAAAATAAAGGTTATAAAAAAATTAAAAATCCTGTCCAGGGTAAAACAAAGTTAACAACAGTATTAATTGAGGAAAAGATATTTGTTGAAAGTATAAATTGGAGCAGAAAAAATAAGTATTATTTTAATTCTGAAAATCAGATAGAAATGACAAAACAATATTTGCACCCATTCTCAACTCCGATAACTATTGAATTTATAAAAAAATATATTCAATAATAAAAAAAGGAGCTTGAGAGCTCCTTTTTTTAGTAAATTAAGCTTCGATTATTGAGAAGTTGCAGTTCCTGTAACAGTTCCAGTTGCAGTTGTGCCAAGCTGGACTTCTTCTGTCTCAACAACTACAGTCTCATCTACAATTTGTTCAATTTCTTCAGTGACCTCATTGATAACTTCATTGGTAACAATAACTTCATTAGTTTCAATAACTTCATTAGTTTCAGTAACAACAACTTCATTTGTAACAACTTCTATAACCTCAACTACTTGATACACTCCCTCGAACCCTCTTTGATCTGAGACTCCAACAAATTCACCTCCACCAGTATTGGTAGTAGAGGTAGCGGTTGCTGTTCCAGTAGCAGTAGCAGTTGCTGTTGCTGTTGCTGTAGTTGTAGCAGTTTCTGTAGCAGTTCCAGTAGCGGTTGCTGTTCCAGTAGCGGTTGCTGTTCCAGTAGCGGTTGCTGTTCCAGTAGCAGTAGCTGTTTGTGTTGCAGTCCCAGTAGACGTGGAGGTAGTTGTTCCTGTTGATAAATCTACAATGTTTTCAACCTCTACAATTTGAGTAGGAGCTGGTGTCGGTGCAGGTGTTGGAGCAGGTGTTGGAGCAGGTGTTGGAGCTGGTGTCGGTGCAGGTGTTGGTGCAGGTGTTGGTATTGGCGTAACTGTACCTCCACCATCACTATCAGCAGCTGCAGCAATAGCAGCAGCAGCAGCAACAGCTGCAGCAATAGCGCCAGCGCTTAACTGGCCACTAGCAGAATCTTTTGCTTTTTCCTCATCCCCGGCAGCTTCGCCACTATCATCGGCAAAAGAAGAGGTGTTAAATAGCCCTGCAATAAGAACCATTAAAAATTTTAATCTGTTTTTAATCAATTTAGCCATGTTTTATTTAGCTCCTGTTACTGGTAACGAATTCGATTCGGATATTATATGTGTAAATTTGAATTAGTCTAGTTTTTTTAAATAACTAATTATATATAATAATATCTCCCATTATCATTAATTATAATAGCTTATAGCAGTTAAGATAACTATAATTTTATAAAAAAATATGTCTATAAATTATTTATTTAATTAATTAACATTAATTAATCGGGATGTAGCGCAGCTTGGTAGCGCACCTCGCTGGGGGTGAGGTGGTCGTCGGTTCAAATCCGGCCATCCCGACCACTCATTGTTTTGATTTATGAATAATTTCATCAGCATACCAATTAATTTCTGCAATCATTCCATCTAATGTCCTATTGTCTGGTCCGCCTTCGTAGGTATTTCTGAATGCAACTATGACTTCTGTTGCTCCTAACTCTTCAAGCTGTTTTATTCCATCCGGTGAGTAGGCTGCTTCTCCCATTACTTGAAATTGATAATTTGGATGATCTAGTGTTCCAAATTCACCCCTATACTCATTAATTTGATCAATGAGTATTTTTGTTTCCTCTAAACTTAATCCAGCGCTTATCCAGCCATCCCCAACTCTTGCAGCTCTTTTTAAGGCAAGCTTTGAATGCCCACCAATCAATATGGGCACTGGTTTTGTGGGTGCAGGGCAAAGCTTTAGTTCAGGAATATCATAAAACTCTCCTTTGTAAGCAAAATATTCTCCATTCATTAAACCTTTTAGGATATCTATTTGCTCATCCATTCTTTTTCCACGTTTTTCCCATCTTTCCCCTGTGGCCAAGAAATCTTCATACCATGGACTCACTCCAATACCAAAATGAAATCTATTATTCGTCATAACACCTAATGTAGTAACGAACTTAGCAGTTGTAACGGCTTGCCTAGGAGCAAGCTTATAAACTGATGTAGAAAATTCTAATTTATCTGTAACAGCTGCAATTGCTGGAATAATAGAGAATGGCTCCAAAAAGGGAACTCCATCCAAGAATTCTCTGCTTCCATCATCATTATAAGGATAGGTAGAGTCACATTCTTTTGGGTAACATATACTGTCTGGAAATGTGATTGCATCAAAACCAGCAGCTTCAGCCGCCTTGCCCAGCTCCAGGTAAAATGAGGGATCGCACATTGATGGATGATATGAAAAACGCATAATTATTTTCCTTGTGGTGAAATTTAATAGAAAACATATAATAACAACATAAAGAAAATCTATATATAATGACAGCGTTGTCAAATTAAAAAAAATTTTGAAAAATCAATCACCATCAAATCTTCATATTAATGATCCTGAGCTCAAGGAATGGTTAGATGCCTTGAAAAATATTATTGATGAGCAGGGCGCAGATAGAGCCTCGTTAATTTTAGGAAAACTAGCGTCAAAACTAACAGAATCAGGAACTATTCCCAGCTACAATTTAACTACTCCATTCAGAAATACTATTCCAGTTAATGAAGAAGCAAAAATGCCTGGAGATCTTTTTATGGAGCGAAAGATAAGGTCTCTTATAAGATGGAATGCTTTAGTGATGGTTTTAAGAGCAAACAAATCTTCAGATGATTTGGGTGGCCACATAGCCACATTTTCTTCATCTGCCACGCTATATGATGTTGGGTTTAATTATTTTTTTCAAGGCTCAGCAGACGGCCAAGAGGATTTAATATATTTTCAAGGACATTCATCACCAGGAATTTATGCTAGAAGTTTTCTAGAAGGATATTTCTCAGAAGACGATTTAGATAATTTTAGGCGAGAGGTGGATAAACCTGGAATCTCCTCATACCCTCATCCATGGCTGATGCCTGATTACTGGCAATTTCCTACAGTCTCTATGGGTTTGGGGCCAATCATGGGAATTTATCAGGCTAATGTTATGAGATATTTATCAGCAAGAGGTTTAGCTCCGAGAAATAACAGAAAGGTTTGGGTTTTTTGCGGAGATGGTGAAATGGATGAGCCTGAATCTAAGGGCGCAATTGGTTTAGCCGGAAGGGAGAAATTAGAAAATTTAATCTTTGTAATAAACTGCAATTTACAGAGGTTGGATGGCCCAGTCAGAGGAAATAATAAAATCATTCATGAGCTTGAAAGGGAATTTAGGGGCTCTGGATGGAATGTAATTAAGGTTATATGGGGAAGACTGTGGGATCCAATTTTTGCAAGAGATAAAGAAGGAAAACTTCAAGAGTTGATGGATGCAGTTGTTGATGGAGAGCTTCAAAATTTTAAAGCAAAAGGCGGGGCTTACACTCGAGAAAAGTTTTTTGGACAAGATCCTGATGTTTTAGAGATGGTAGATGATTTAACTGATCAAGATATTTATAAATTAAACAGAGGAGGGCATGATCCGTATAAAGTTTATGCCGCTTATCATAAAGCAGTAAATTCTTCAGGCGCTCCCACAGTCATTTTAGCTCTTACTACCAAAGGATATGGGACAGGCTCAAGAGAAGCGGATAATACAACCCATCAAGTTAAAAAACTTACTCTTGACAACATAAAAGCGTTTAGAGATAAGTTCGATATTCCAGTTTCAGACAAAGATATTGAGAAACTGCCATATGTTAGACCACCAAAAGATTCTCCTGAAATTCAATATCTTTTGAAAACAAGAGAGAACTTAGGAGGTCCCATACCGAGAAGACGAGGGCATACCCAAAAACTCTCTAAGCCATCAGATTCTATATTCCAGAAATATACCAAAGGATTTGAGGACAAGGAAATTTCTTCAACTATGGCTTTTGTTCGAATGATGACAGATATCTTAAAAGATAAAAACGTTGGAGAGCGAATCGTACCAATTGTTCCTGATGAGGCAAGAACATTTGGTATGGAGGGTTTATTTAGGCAAGTTGGAATTTATTCCTCGGAAGGTCAAAAATATAAACCTGAGGATGCTGATCAAGTTATGTGGTACAAAGAATCTAAAGATGGGGTCATGCTTGAAGAGGGCATCAATGAAGCTGGAGCATTCTCTGCATGGATTGCACTTGCAACAGCATATTCAAACTACAACATTCCCATGATTCCTATCTACTTGTTTTATTCAATGTTTGGTTTTCAGCGCATTCATGACCTTGCATGGGCGGCAGGTGATTCACAGGCAAAAGGTTTCTTAATTGGGGCAACCTCAGGAAGAACCACTCTAAATGGAGAGGGTTTGCAGCATCAAGACGGCCACAGTCATATTTTTTCTTCAACAATTCCTAACTGTCGTTCATATGATCCAGCTTATGCTTATGAATTAGCGGTTATTTTTAAAGATGGAATCAAGAAAATGTTTGTTGATTTAGAAAACTATTATTACTACATAACTGTTACCAATGAGAACTACCTTCAGCCTGCTCAACCAAAAAATTCAGAAGAAGGAATTATCAAAGGTTTATATAAACTCCATAATCATAACGCTCCCCAAGTAACTTTAATTGGCTCAGGGTCGATTCTCAATGAATCAATCAAGGCCCAAAAAATACTTGATTCTTTTGGGATTGCAGCTGACGTTTGGAGTGCTACTAGTTTAAATATGTTAAGAAAGGATGGGATGGAAACCGAGCGTTTTAATGAGCTTAATCCTACTGCACAACAAAAGTTAAGTTATATAGGTGAATGCTTGCCATGCTCAGACACTCCTGTAATTGCAGCTACTGACTATATGCGAGCCTACCCAGAACAAATTAGAGGTTATATTAATGGACCCTACTACACACTTGGTACAGATGGTTATGGTAGAAGTGATTCCAGAGCAAAGCTTCGAGAGTTTTTTGAAGTAGACGCAAATAATATTGCAAGAGTTGCTGTTTACTCACTTTTTCGAAAAGGCGATCTAAGCAAAAAAGAAATTTCAGCTTTTTATAAGAAATTAAAGGTTGATCCAAGCAAGCCTCACCCTTGGGAAGTTTAATGGCAAAAAAAATTATTCATATTCCTGATTTAGGTGAAGCTGAAGATGTAGAAGTTATTGAGATTTGTGCAAAAGTAGGCGATCAAGTTGACACCGAAGACCCAATTATTGTGCTGGAATCTGATAAAGCGGCAATGGAAATCCCAGCCTCTGAAGCAGGTAAAATTATTTCCATCGATGTTTCAATAGGCGATTCAGTAAATTCAGGCTCACCTTTTTTACAAATAGAAGTAATCAATAATTCTGATCAGAAGGTTGAAGAGGATTCAAGTAAGAATGAGTCTAAAGAAGGCCCAACAGCCTTCAAGGAGCCAGGCAATATTGAAACTGAGCCAACAGCCATTTTAGAAAAACAAAAGATACCTCCACCTGCATCAACATTTAATAATTCGAATATTTACGCGGGACCAGCTGTTAGAAAGCTTGCAAGGGAATTTGGAATAGATCTTTCGCTTGTTCAGCCTTCAGGACCAAAGAATAGGATACAAAAAGAAGACCTGCACTTATTTGTAAAATCTAGACTTTCCTTAACTCCAGCGAATAATAGCTTTGAGTTTTCTCAGCCTGATATTGATTATTCAAAATGGGGGCCAGTTCAAGAACAAAAACTTTCTAAGTTTCAAAAATCTTCTCTGACTAATCTTCATACATCATGGATAAATATTCCTCATGTGACTCAGCATGATGAATGTGATTTAAATGTAATGCTGGAAGCGAGAACTCAATTATGCAAAAAACATAAAGTAAAAATATCACCCCTAGCTTTCATAGCAAAAATTACATCTCACTTACTTACTGATTTTCCATTGCTGAATTCTTCTTTGGATAAGAGCATAGAAAAAATTATTTTAAAAGATTATGTTAATCTCGGAATTGCTGTAGATACCCCCGAAGGGCTTATTGTTCCAAATATAAAGAATGCTCAATTAAAATCGATTATAGAAATCTCAGGAGAGATAAGTAAATTAGCTGAAGCAGCAAAAAAACGAAAGTTAAAAATTGCTGAGCTAAAAGGTGCATCGTTTAGCATTAGTTCATTGGGCGCAATAGGAGGGAAATTCTTTACACCCATTATTAACCCACCAGAAGTAGCAATACTTGGAATTTCAAAAACTTTCGAGAAGGTTGTTTCTACCAAAGATGGGTTTGAGAACCGAAGTTTTTTACCACTTTCACTGAGCTATGATCACCGCGCAATTAATGGGGTCTATGCAGTACAATTTACTAGTCAGCTTGGAGAGGCCTTGTCTGACGAGAAATTGATTGAGAAGAGTTTCACATGATAGATTCAAATTTTCAAAAAGGTTGTGTTTTGATCGTTGGAGGTAGCGGAGGCATTGGATCACTGTGTGCTCAAGAATTTGCTCACTCTAATGCCAGGGTTGCCATTACTTATTATAAGAATGAGCAAGCTGCTATTGATATAGCAAATGAAATTGATGCTGATGTAAAAATTTATCAATTAGATAACAGCAATGCTCAATCAGTAGAAGAGACTTTCAAAGAAGTAATAAAAGATTATGGGTGTATCAATACTCTTGTTAATGCTGCTGGATTTGATATTCCTCAAAAATTTATTAGTGAAATAGATGCTGATTTATGGCAAGGAGTTATCAATTCAGATATCAATGGCTTTTTTAATTTAATAAAATCTGGATTACCTTATTTGCGTGAGTCCAAAGGCTCTATAGTTTTTATAAGCTCTGCAGGATTATTCAAGTATCCTCCCGGAGATATTTTGTCTGTTGCCCCCAAGGCTACCATTGAGCATGTCTTAAAAGGGATCGCAAAAGAGGAGGGAAAAAATGGTATCAGGGCTAACTCCATAGCTCTTGGAGTTATAGATACAGGAATTTTTCATAGATTAAGAGAAGAAAATAATACTTTCTTTGATGATGCATGGCATGAAGCTGTGATGAATACTTTAGCTATTAAACGATTTGGATTTCCAAAGGAAGTTGCCGACACTGCTGTGTTTTTGGCTTCGAGTAAGGCGGGATACATCACTGGTCATTGCATTCCAGTTGATGGTGGTTACCACCTTTAAAATTTATACAAAATAGTCTGTATTTTCTACGCCGAGCTGCATCGCGCCATAGTTTCTGGAAAAACTTACTGGATTGTTAGCAACATGTGCTCTGGAAGTATGAACATCTAAAAATATTTTTTGGATATCACTGCCTGCAAATACGGCACCACCGCCTGCATTAGAGAATAGCGTATCAACTACCTCAAGGCACTTATCTATAACAAGCGAGGCATCATATCTAAATTTAACCCTATCAATCATGGAGATGCCGCCTTGATTACCAGCCTGATCAACCATCACATCATAGTTTCTAAACATCACGGTTTCTAATGCATCAAGTTTTGAAGCCGCTTCAGCAACAATTGTTTGGGTATGAGTATCACCAGCTAATTTTGCAGGATCGCTTGAGGCTTTATTATTGGCACCATCAATAAATAGCTCTAACATTTTTTTTGTGGCACCAATCGCTGGAGTAGAAACTGCTCTGACGAATAATTGTCCCCAAGGTATTTTGTATAAATCATTTTTATTTACTGCATATCCTGGATTGGTGAGGTTAAAACCATCAGATTGTTTATGAGTTCGATACTCAGGTACAAAAACATCATTGACATGAATATCTTGACTACCAGTTGCTTTCAAACCCATTGAGTACCAGGTGTCCTTGATTTCATAATCACTTTTCGGAATTAGAAAGGTTCTATATTCTGGGGCACCTCCCTCAGGTGGGAATATTAAGCCACCAAGGAGAGCCCAGTCACAATGCTCTGAGCCGCTGGACCATTGCCAATGACCTGAGAATTGAAAACCGCCCTCAACAGGAGTAACTTGACCCATGGGAGCATAAGATGATGAAACAAGCGTATTGTCATCTTCTCCCCAAACTTCTTGTTGAGCTTTTTCATCGTACAAGGCTAGTTGAAAAGGATGAATTCCAACAACACCCAGAACCCAGGCTGTTGACATGCATCCTTGAGCAATTCTTAACTGCACTTCAGAAAAAGTATGAGGATCTAATTCAAAACCACCATACTGCTTGGGTTGTAAAATTTTAAAGAATCCAGCATTTTTCATGTCTTGTATGGTCTCTTTAGGAATTCTTCTATCAGTATTTGCTGATTCTGATCTCTCTTTAAGCACAGGAATGAGATCCTCAGCTTTTTTGATTAATTCATTGTGAAGATCAATGTTTGTTCTCTCTTTAATTACTGCAGTTAACACCATTTAATACCTCATTTAATAATTAAGAGTAATGATTCCATTAATATTTTTATGATTCAACATAATAATTCATATTTTTTAATATTTTTTCTACGATTAATATAATAATTAGTCATTTTTAGTATTGATTTTATAAGTGATGATGAAGAATCAGGAATTTTTTGACTAATCGAGCCATACTTATCTTATGTTTAATATCAATTCTGCTGATCAATTGATTGCATTTATTAATTCTGCTCCTAAAATAAAATCTCTGCCTAACAAAAAACGCTAAAATTACTTTATGAACAAAAGACTAACTAATAAGTATTTTTTAATTAACATTTTTTGTTTATTCATTATAGTCTCGTGCATGAATCCCATTCAGCAAGGAATTTCATTAACAGTTGCTACTTCATCTGGAATAACAGAAGGAGTAGTAAATAGAAATATTATCATTTGGGATGACATTCCATATGCGCTTCCTCCTGAGGGAGATCTCCGATGGAAAGCTCCTAGGCCGCTAGTATCACCTGAATCTAAGATTGCACCTCAAGAGGGCAATGGATGCTTGCAGGAGGCAAGTATTTATGCAGGAATACAAGGGAAAGGAATAGTTGGGCAAGAGGATTGTTTGTACCTGGATATAAAGGCACCTTTCATTAAAGACTATTCAAATCAAAATCTACCAGTCATGTTTTGGATTCATGGTGGTGGAAATACATCAGGGATCAAAGATTACTATAATTTTTCAGAGCTAATTCGTAAGCATCAGGTGCTTGTGGTCACAATAAATTATCGTTTGGGACCCATGGGTTGGTTTACTCATCCTGCCATACAGGGACTGCAAGATGGGCTTGATAAAACTTCTAATTTTGGAACGCTCGATATTATGGAGGCCTTGAAATGGGTGCAGAATAATATCGAAAGTTTCGGTGGCGATCCTCAAAACATTACAATTTTTGGAGAGTCAGCTGGAGGACATAATGTATTATCTTTGCTTGCTTCGCCTATGGGAGAGGGATTATTTCATAAGGCTATCTCTCAATCAGGTTATACAACCAGTTATACAAAAGAGGAGGCGATAGGCATAAATCAAGCAGGCTTTACAGTGAATCAATTAGGCTCTGATTTGGTCCTCTCAAGTTTTGATTTTTCTAAATATGAAAGTATAAAAAGTTTATTCAATAAAGATCCTAATCAGTGGGGTCAACAATATCAAAGTTATTTGAGATCCATTGATGGTAAAGCTCTTTTAGCTGTTTATGCAAAGCTCTCTAAAGATACCTATGATCGATTGCCTCTTCTTACTAGGGATGGAGTAGTGGTTCATTTTGATGGAGTGAGTGCTGGTCTTGCTTCCGCCTCTAAAAAAAATAAAATTCCAGTTATTGCTGGATCAAACAAGGATGAGCTTTCTTTATGGTTGGGATCAAATAGGTATTTTGTAAACGCATCTTATCCATTA
>Ga0255752_10000562_pt1 | contig 45904 bp, 42 predicted proteins | sample 011ome_25_FD_179952 | JGI IMG/M metagenome (GOLD analysis project Ga0255752, IMG submission 179952) | Coastal salt marsh microbial communities from the Groves Creek Marsh, Skidaway Island, Georgia - 011512CT metaG (version 2) | ecosystem: Environmental > Aquatic > Marine > Intertidal zone >...
CATCTTTATCAATACACAGTTCCACCTCTTGGGACTCAACGTGTGCATGCTCATCTCCGCAATGTCCATGCTCCTGATCCGCAGACTCAAGGTGCACCTCAAAATCATGATGCAAGCACAGCAACAAACTTGGAACCTCGGCTAACGCGACGTTCCAAACAAATAGGCTAAGCAGCCACATAACTGTCGATTTCTTGATCAAGAGATAGCTAGATATGAAAAATAGGTTACATACTGTCAAGGCTCGCGCGGATGGGTTTCCTCACGCGGGATCACCATATGAATAAACTCCGCATCTTGACTTGTGGCAATTAGCAGCCTTTTCTAGTCGATCCTACCCAACCGACACTACTACCAATGAAGAGATTACTTGCCGCAAATCGTAGCGAAATCGCTGTTCGTATATTCCGAAGCGCAACCGAGATGGGTTACCGCACAGTTGCTATCTACGCTAACGAAGACCGCTTTGGTGTTCATCGCTTTAAAGCCGATGAAGCCTACAAAGTGGGATCTGGCAAAGGTCCAGTCGCTGACTACCTCGATATCGATAGTATCGTCGCTCTAGCAAAAGACAAGAAGGTCGACCTGATCCATCCTGGCTACGGGTTCCTTTCCGAGAATGCTAACTTCGCGAGCTCATGTGAAGAGAATGGCATCACTTTCGTTGGCCCAAGCTCTGACTTACTCGCTCGCATGGGCGATAAAATCGAGGCACGCAAGATCGCTGATCAAGCAAACGTCCCGACACTACCTGGCACCGAAGACCCAATTTCTGATCCAGACGCAGCGCTCAAAATTGCCAAGCAAATCGGCTTTCCACTCATCATTAAGGCAGCCTTTGGTGGCGGTGGCCGCGGGATGCGTGTCGTGAAAGATCCTAAAAACTTGAAGGACTCCCTCGAAGAGGCTCAGGGCGAAGCGCAACGCGCGTTTGGTAATTCAGCTGTATTCCTTGAGCGCTACATCGAGCGCGCCAAACACATCGAAGTACAAATCTTAGGCGATAAGCAGGGCAATGTTGTGCACCTGCATGAGCGCGACTGCTCAGTACAACGTCGCCACCAAAAAGTCGTCGAAATTGCGCCATCAATTGGTTTGCCCGACGACGTGCGGACTGAACTCTGCGATGCTGCCGTCAAAATCGCCAAGTCAATTGGCTACTACAGCGCTGGCACTGTCGAATTTCTCTACGACCTTGATTGCGACGAGTGGTTCTTCATCGAAATGAATCCACGCATTCAGGTCGAGCACACCGTTACCGAAGTCATCACAGGCATCGACATCGTGCGCAGCCAAATCCTAATTGCCCAAGGACACAGCCTACACTCCAAAGAAGTCGGCATTCCTCAGCAGGAAGACGTCCCACGTAACGGCGTTGCAATTCAAGCACGGATCACCACCGAAGATCCAGAGAAGAACTTTGCCCCCGACTATGGCAAAATCGTTAACTACCGCTCAGCAGCAGGGCTCGGCATTCGACTCGACGGAGCAATGGGCGACACCGGAGCAATTATCACTCCCTTCTACGACTCCCTTCTAGTCAAACTCACCGCATCTGCCAGCACCTTCGAACTCGCGATCCAGCGCATGGGCCGTGCGCTTAGCGAAATGCGTATCCGCGGCGTGAAGACCAACATCCCTTTCATCGAAAATGTGGTCAACCACCCAATCTTCGTATCCGGCCAAGCGACCACCACACTGATCGACACCTCCAAGGAGCTCTTCAACTTTAAGCACCGTCGTGACCGTGCAACTAAGCTCTTAAACTTGCTCGGAGAAACGATCGTCAACGGCAACGACCAAGTCAAAGGCCGTCCCGTGCCAGTAATGGACTTGCCAGTGATCGTTCCAAAGTACGACCACACCCAGCCACTGCCCAAGGGCACTAAAGATTACCTAACCAAGCACGGCCCAGAGAAATTCGCTCAGTGGACCCGCCAACAGAAGAAGCTACTCGTCACTGATACCACGATGCGTGACGCCCACCAGTCACTACTCGCGGCCCGCATGCGCAGTTACGACCAGCTCAAGGTAGCCGACGCCATCGCACAGCGCGCAGGCGACCTCTACTCTCTGGAGTGCTGGGGCGGTGCCACCTTCGACACCTCCATGCGCTTCCTGTATGAAAACCCCTTCAAGCGCCTTCGCCGACTACGCGAGCGTATCCCGAATATCTGCTTCCAGATGCTACTGCGCGGCGCCAACGGCGTGGGCTACTCCAACTATCCCGACAATGTGATTCGCGGTTTCATCAAGCACTCCGCCGAGTCAGGCATGGATATTTTCCGCGTCTTCGATTCGCTCAACTATTTGCCCAACTTGAAGGTCGCGATGGAATCGATCCGCAAGGACACCAACTCCGTGTGCGAGGCAACCATCTGCTATACCGGTGATATCCTCGACGACACTCGCGACAAATATACGCTCCAATACTACGTCAATATGGCCAAAGAGCTTGAGCAGATGGGCGCACACGTCCTCGCACTCAAAGACATGTCAGGCCTCTGCACACCGCACGCAGTATTTAGACTCGTCAAAGCGCTGCGCAGCGAAATCGCCATCCCCGTGCATTTCCATACACACGACTCCTCTGGCATCGCCGGAGCCTCGATCATCAAAGCCGCCGAAGCTGGCGTTGATGTCGTCGACCTTGCCACCGCATCACTGTCAGGCCTCACATCACAGCCCAACCTCAACTCCATCGTCAACGCATTGCGCGGTGACAAACGCGATACAGGCCTGGACCTTCAGTTCCTCAATGAACTCTCGATCTATTGGGAAGCGGTTCGCCAATTCTACGGGCCCTTCGACACCAGCCCCAAGTTTGGATCCGCCGAGGTATACACACACGAAATGCCAGGTGGCCAATACACCAACCTGCGCGAGCAAGCCCGTGCCCTTGGCCTCGGTGCACGCTGGCCCGAAGTCGTGCGCTACTACCACGAAGTCAACCACTTACTTGGCGACATCGTCAAAGTCACTCCCTCCTCAAAAGTCGTCGGTGATCTTGCCATGTTCTTGCTCACCAAAGGCGTCGAACCCGCAGACCTCGTTAACCTCGAGCCTGGCACTGCGTTTCCAGAATCCGTCGTCGATATGCTCTCAGGTGGCCTAGGCCAACCCAAGGGCGGTTGGCCCAAGGCAGTGCAAAAAGTCGTGCTCGGCGACCGTAAGCCATTCAAGGGACGCCCTGGCGCGCGCGCCGAGAAAGTTGACCTAGAAGCGAAACGGCAAGAAATCAGCAAACAGTTCAAGCGCGAGATCAACAACGACGACCTGTTTGCCTATCTCATGTATCCACAGGTCTACACCGACCTCGATAAGTATATAAAACAAAATGGACATGCTCGCGTGTTACCTACGCCAGCCTTCTTCTACGGTCTTAAGCCAGGCGAAGAAATTACGGTGGAGATCGAAGAAGGCAAATCGCTGATCGTAAAGCTCATCTATGTCTCAGAGCCAAACGAAGATGGCGAACGTACCTTGACCTTTGAACTCAATGGCCGCGCCCGAGAATGCGTGATCCTAGATAAGTCCATCAAGTCTGTGACCAAAAAGCGCGCGAAAGCCGACCCTGCAAATAAGATGCAAGTTGGTGCACCAATTCCGGCAATGGTTAGCAGTGTCGCCATTTCCGTGGGGCAGAAGGTAAAGAAAAAAGACAAGCTCCTCGTGCTCGAAGCGATGAAAATGCAAACCACAGTTTACGCCCTAGCCGATGGTGTCATCGATAAAGTCGAAGTTCAAGCTGGTGACCAAGTAGATTCCAAGGATCTACTAGTAAGCCTTCGATAAGACTAGCACAACGCTTACTCTCACAGACGCCCAACTCCGACCGAGTTGGGCGTCTTTATGTGGCAGTCGAACGGAATTCTAAAAGGTAATTGCACCGGCGCCAGTTACCGTGCCTCAAATCGACCATCCGCTCGCTTACCAATCAGCCGCTTCAATTCGAGCCCCATCAGAATCCCCGAGATCTCGGAGATCGGCCTCTCTAGACGCTCCGCCAATGCATCGGGTGAGGCGATTTCACCGCCAACAAAACAATCCATAACCGCTTGCTCGGCCTCGGACAGCGACGGTGGTGGCGCTCCCGCATCGTTTAGACCCCGCTCTGATTCCTGCCCTGGGAACTGCGTGCGCTGGTAGCGAAGCTCTTCCAAAATATCATCCACCGAAGTCACCATGATTGCGCCATCGCGAATTAACTGATGGCAACCACCGCTGCTGGCTTGATCGATTCGGCCAGGCACCGCCATCAACGTGCGCCCCTGCTCACCCGCAAAACGCGCAGTAATCATACTACCTCCCGACACCGCACTTTCGATCACAATCACTGCTTGGCACATACCAGCCACCACTCGATTGCGCATCGGAAAAGTCTGTCGATCTGCACCGCGTCCAAACGGAAACTCACTCGCGACCGCGCCATGCGCGACTATATTTGCATACAAGTCTTTATTCTCGGGTGGATAGATCGTATCAAGGCCGCAGCCAAACACCGCCACTGTTTTACCACCCACCTCCAACGCGCCCTCATGCGCAGCTGTATCGGTGCCACTCGCCATACCACTGACAATGCAAAATCCAAGACGGGCGAGTTCCGACGCGAACTTTTTCGTCACACTACGTCCATACAGCGTTGAGCGACGCGTGCCGACAATCGCCACACAAGGACGATCAACAATGTATTCACCCTGCCAATACAACCCAATCGGTGGGTCATACGTCTCTCTGAGCATCTCTGGATACTTGTCATCGCCTTGAATGAAAAAGCGAGTTCCAGTCCGGCGCATCTGTGCCACTTCTTTAGCAAGATCAAAGCGATCTTCCCAATGCATCAAAACATCAGCAGCCTTTGGCCCAATTCCGTGCACCCTCTGTAGCTTCGCCCGTTGCCCCGAAAGAGCCGCCACTGCATCGCCCTCAAAAGCATCCATCAAACGTCGCAGCATAATCGGCCCCACATGCGGTAAGCCATTGAGCACTAGCAATGCTTGGCGTTGATTCAGTGACGAAGGCATTTACAGATACTAGCACTGCCATTTTCGAGGACAATCTTATAGTGTCTAGGTTACTTCTTATTTTGCTGAATTATCAGTCAGGATAAAGCGCAATTCACTTGAGTTCTTTAACCGTGTTTTACGGTCGAACTCAGCCAGGCGCAGGCAAACTGCGGCTACAATAAGTAGTCTTTCTCAAGCTCGGCGCAGCACACTCGACAAATAATCAAGCAGTTGCGTCGTATGCACGGCGACTTGCCCATGTGCACGCGCTAGTCGCTGCGCGGCCAACCCATGCAGCACGACACCACGAGCCACTGATGTTTGCGTACACGTTTGATCTTGCGCAATCATCCCGCCAATTAAACCGGCGAGCAAATCACCACTCCCGCCGCGCGACAGAACCGGACCGCCATAGGTATTATACCAGATATTTTCACCGTCACAGATTCGCGTATGCGCCGATTTAAGAACCGTGGTCACTCGGTAACTCTGGCAAAACGTCCTCAAGATCTCATTTGAATAATCAGGCATATCGAGTTTCGCAATCCGCATAAATTCGCCCATATGCGGGGTCAATATCACCGGGCCCGCTGAGGCCTTACGCTTCGCAATCAAGCCCATCGCACCCGTCCGTAGTGCATCTGCATCTAAAATGACTGGCAACTCGACTTGATCGACAATTTCCTCTGTCACGGTCTGGGTATTACACTCCTTGCCCATCCCTGGGCCAAGCAGCACCGCGGTCGCCTGGCCAATACGATCTAGTAGCAATGATAGCGCGCTAGGGTTCAGTGTGCCATTGGCAGTCTCGGGCCATGCCACCCACATCGCCTCCGGCACCTGAGCGGCAAGCGCGGCTACGACTGAAGCTGGTGCGAAGGCAGTCACGAGTCCAACGCCTGAACGCACTGCTGCCTGCACTGCCATTAATAAAGCACCAGGCATAAAGGCCGAGCCGCCAAGTACAAACAGGTGGCCGAATGCACGCTTATCCACCCCTGCAGGTCGCAAAATCCGCAGCGAATCAAGTACACCGTCGTTCAGGACCATCTCGGTAGCATCCACGGCGGCCCCTGCGGGGGTCTTAGAAAATCCTAGATCAACCGTTCGCACTCTTCCGCATTCGACGTTGCCTTCGAACAATACCTTTTTCGCGACTCCAGTCGCGTAGGAGAAGTCGGCGTGAAACATCAATTCATCGGATACATCGCCCTTGCCGCTCGGCACATCAACTGCAGCCCGCAGACCGATGTTTTCGTAGCAATTGACTGCCTCCATTAGCACACGCATCACCGAGCGCACTGGTGGCTGAAACGACATGCCCAACAAACCATCAATACAAATATCAAACGCACGGTTCGCTGAAGCCTGGTCCAAGATCTCATGTATCGCAGCCACATCGCTACTGGCATCTACCTGATGTTGACTGATACGACCTTGTAGCTGTTGATACGCTCGGACAGCCAAAGGCTTTAGATCGCGAGGATCGCTCGTAAAGATTAGAGTCACCCGTGCTCGTGGAAAATCAGCCAACAGCTGGCCGCAAGTGAGCAGCGCATCTCCGCCATTGTTGCCCTTTCCGATTAGAGCCAATACACTGAGTCCTTGTGGCACTGAGTGCAGCTCTTGATAATCTAAGCAAATGGCCTTAGCGATACCGACCCCAGCCTGCTGCATGGCAGCCCATTCGGCCGCTTCATCGCGAAGAATTGCACCTTCTAGCCGTGCAGCCTCTCGGCATGTGAGCATGGGGTGAGCACAGAGTAACGCTTTCAAACTATAGAAATAAGGGCTCAAAGGTTGTTAGAGTACAACCTAATAAAAATTTATTTAACGTGCTAGGACTTAAAAGACACGCTTTTTAGGTTCATCGTCGATTCGCAGAAAAAGGTTAAAGGAGGGAGGGCGACTCGCCCTCCTTTGCCGCCACAGAGGATGAATGTGGCCGAGTCGCCCACACTCCGATCACAAAGAATGCTTCATTTCAAATACGCCTTCATCTCACGAACGGCTTGCTCCACGCCAACAAACAAAGCGCGGCTTACGATAGTATGCCCGATGTTCAGCTCATGCAGATGCGGAATCTCCAGTACTTCACTGATGTTGGTATAGTTAATCCCATGCCCAGCATTCACCACTAGTCCAAGACTGTGCGCCAACTCCGCGCCCTGACAAAGAATCTCTAACTCGGCCGCGCGACGATCGCCATAATAAGCATTCGCATACGCCCCAGTGTGTAACTCGATCCACTCTGCCTTGAGCTCTGCCGAAGCCTCAATCTGCGCTGGATCGGGATCGATAAACAAACTCGTGATAATACCCGCTTCGGTCATGGCCGACACCACTTCGCCAACGCGCAACTTCTGACCAACGATATCAAGCCCGCCCTCAGTGGTCACTTCCTCACGGCTCTCTGGCACCAGACAGACGGAATCCGGCTTCAGCTCCAACGCATATCTAATCATTGCTGGCGTGCAGGCCATTTCCAGATTTAAGCGCGTGCCGATCTGGTCACGCGCACGACGCACGTCCGATTCCTGCACATGGCGGCGGTCTTCACGCAGGTGAATGGTAATACCATCGGCTCCAGCTTGCTCACACTGCAACGCAAACGCCACTGGGTCTGGCTCCACCTCGTTACCATGATCGAGCGCATGCTCGCGGAAGCGCGCCTGACGCACTGTCGCGCAGTGGTCGACATTGACACCAAGAAGAATATTAGAGGCGGTGATAGTCATACAGGTTGTTCAATTTGGTGATTTCATCGAAAGTGTCCACTCGAGTTTCACATTTCTGCTGCAAAGTAGAAGTGGCACCCTAGGCACTTCAAAACGGCGACTCTCGATAAAACGCGACTAGCAACCGCAATGCCCTAGGCCGGCTGTTTCGAGTCGATCAGTGTCACTTGCGATTTGCAGCGGCTATCCTAATAGTTTAATTAGGCGGCACAGCGCTATAGCGCTAGAATCAATCGGCAACCCTTCCAGCACATCCTGCGCTAACACAACACCCGCCCCAGACTGCAACAAGCGCGCTAAGTATGCCGAATCGGCATATTCCGGCAGCAGTAGGAACTTTGTTTCTGGATGCGTCTCGCACCATGCTGCGAGATGGCCCAACAGTTGCTCGCTCGACTGCCGAACCTCCATCACCACCAGATCCACTGGTAGGCAATATTCAAAGAGCTGCCATTCTTCCGCATACAAGCAATCGCCCAAATAATCGATGCCCTCGACTGCATCCAATGCAGCCTCTAGGTGACTTTCGGTATCGAGGCCTTGCAGCAACAACAGGCAGGAAATCGCCTTTCCGACCTCTGCCCCCTCAGCTCCATGCAACATATACATATGCAAAAACTCTTCTCCCACTCTTAACGACGCCCCAGACACTTCAGGGCGATTGGCATTAGCTGATCACTACTGTTGAGCGAAAGCTTCGTTTTGAGGCCATCCTTACAGGTGCTGACAGCCTTCTTGCTAAGATTTATTTCCGTCGCGATCGCGGCAGTGGCATACCCCTGTCCGATCAAACTCAAGACGTAAAGCTCGCGATCCGTGAGTTGATCAAAGCAAGCCGCCTCATCACGCGTCATGCGTTTGGAGAACTCCGCCAGTAACTGATCCACGATGGGGGGGCTAACCACAACCCCACCAGCAGCAACTCGATGGACGCCATCGATGAGGGCACTTGGTGAACACTTCTTCATTAAATAACCATTCCCACCCGCGTCTAGGACACGCCTCGAACAGATCTTCTCCGGAAGTTGAGACAGCACGAGAAACTTAGTTTCAGGATGTGAATTGGACCAATCCGTGATATGGCCTAGCGCATCGTAGCCATCAAAGATCAAGCCCATCACCACGACATCGACCTGCATCGAATTGAAGCAGCTTGATAGCTCCTTGGGCCGCGAAACACTGCCGACGACCGCGAGCTCTTCAATCCCAAACAGGGTCTCCAGTCCATTGCGAAAGGTGCAATCCTGATCCAGTAAAGCGATCGATAAGGCCTTTTTCTTTGCCGGGTCCATGAGTTTTATGACATCAATTTGCCGGCGGTTAATTTGTACTGAAGGACCCACATTGATAGCTTGGGACCTAGTATTTTGGAGAGTTCCCTAGTTTTATTGATTGTTATTCGAGACTGGTAAATAAAGCAGCAAATCTAGATTACTCAGACTTGGGTGATGGGCAAATAATTGATCTAGTCCTTTGGGACCAATAATAACTTAACTAAAAAACGTTATATTAAATAATACCGACTTATTTTTTTGCGCGCTTAAGTCACCGCAATGCTGGCCACCAAGCACGCAGCGGCTAATTCCAGCCATTCCAGAGTGAGCATCCGCACCTTTATATGCTACTGAAATCATTCACCAGGCATAGGGAATAACCTTACAGAATCAGCCTACTAACGACATATAGTTTACAAGGGAAATCGCCGATTCCTGCTACTTAAGCAACTGATCGTAATTTCAATCACAATCACTCTAGCCCCGTCCATCCAGCTGAAGCGTAGGAGTTAGGCTAGACCGATGGCTTCCAGTCGATCAGCGTCACTTGCGGATAGCGGTTATTGCGCCAATAGTTCCACGAAAAGCGCACCGCCACATCAATCGACTGCCCCACTGCCGGCACTCCGTGCATGCGCCATGCGATACCAACGACGCCAGTTCGACTACCTTCCATTTTCGGCATACGAAACCGAAAGTTGCCCTCACCGAAGACATGCGGCGCTTCTTCGAGGACGACGCCACGCAGACCAAACACAGGCTCAGCATTGCCCTGACCAAAGGGATGCAAGCGATCTAACTCTTCCAGTAAGCCCTCTTCTAAATTTTCAACCTCCAACCAAGTGGCCAACTGCAGCGATGGCTCAGGTAAGCCATCGGGATAGAGCACCTTTAAGTTTTTGAGATAGCACTCGGTGAATGCTTTGATATCCGCGACTTTCAGCGAAACACCTGCCGCCATCGGATGGCCGCCCCAGTGGCCGAGGAAGTCGGTACAACGTTGAAAGACTTCGACTAAATTCACCGTCGCCACACTGCGCCCGGAACCATGCGCCTCGTCTCCATCCGCCCCGAGAATTACACAAGGCTTATGAAAGTGACGACTCACGCGACTCGCTACAATGCCGACGACTCCAGGATGCCAATCTTCGCCAAACAACACGATGCCCGGTTCATCTGCAAACTCCTCAGCCGCACGCTGCTCAGCCATTGCGGCAATGCTGCGCTCAATGCCTTGGCGCTCGCGATTCATCGTATCGAGCTCTTGTGCAATCTTTTGGCAGACAGGCAGATCATCGCTCAACAGTAGATTCATCGGCAGTGACGCGTCTCCCAAGCGCCCACTCGCATTAATGCGCGGCGCGAGTTTAAACGAAATATCAGATGCCGCCATTTCTTGGCTGGCATCCATCCCGCTGATTTCGGCTAAGGCGCCTACACCAATACGGCCATTCGCACGCAGATGGCGCAAGCCGAACCACGAGAGAATACGATTTTCTCCGCGCAACGGTACGAGGTCGGCAATCGTGCCCATCGCGACGAGGTCCAGATAGTCTTTAAGTTGAATACCATCTACTCGCGGATCTTCAGCCTCGCGCCGACTCTTCAGGAGCCCGTGCAAGAGCTTAAACACTAGACCCGCGGTGCACAAATCGCGCCACGGCGCACCTTCAACATCGTTCACATGCGGATTTACAAAAATGCATTCTTCCGGCGCGATTGTCTTGGTCTGGTGGTGGTCGACCACGATCACATCGCAGCCTAACTCACGCAAATACGCGATCGGCTCATGCGCGTTGGTACCACAGTCTAGCGCAATAAATAAATCTGGCACTTCGCCAGCGAAGACACGGTTAATCGCCTCACGGCTCAAGCCGTAGCCCTCATCTAAACGCAGCGGCACACAATAGCGTGGTTCTAGCCCGAGCGTCCTCAACATACTGACAAGCTGCACAGTGCTAGTCACGCCATCGACATCGTAATCGCCAAACACCACTACCGACTCTGCAGCCTCAATTGCCTGCTCGATACGCGTCACCGCTGCACGAAGATTTTTCAGCGCAAATGGGTTATCTAGCTGGGCAAGACGCGGGCGGAGAAACTCTTCCGCAGCTTCGACCGTGACCAAATCGCGCTGTGAGAGTAATTCGCCCATAACTTTAGACACACGCAAGTCCGCGCTTAAATCGGCGGCGACTGTGTTATTGGTCTCAGTTAGGCTCCAAAGCATAAATTAGGATATTGATATTAGAAAGGTGGCGCCGACGGCTGGTGACTTCAATCGATCATTTAAAATTAAAAATGGCGAACCGTTCCCGATTCGCCATTCCTATTTTAAAAATCAACCATTGATCGGCTTAATTTGCACTCGAGCTCTCCCACTCGTAACGCTTCGGCGTGAGCTGATGCTCTTCGACGTGGCGACGGTCACCCTTGTGCCACCAATAGAATACGGGGCTGGCGATGAAGATTGAAGAGAACGTTCCGGTAAGAATACCAATAATAAAGATGAAGGAGAAATCAGTGATGACTCCCGCTCCAAAGATGTACAGCGACAGAGCCGCAAGCAATGTGGTGATACTGGTGAGCAATGTGCGGGAGAACACCCGACTAAGCGCAAGATTGATAATCGAGCGCAAATCCGTACCAGGGTTGAGCTCCAGTTCTTCACGGATACGGTCGAAGGCAACGATCGTATCATTGATTGAGTAACCAACGATCATTAGAATCGCTGCCAACATCGGAGCGGTGAATTGGCCGCTCACAAAGACACCCAATTCGCCGCAAATAACGAAGATGCCGATCGTCATCAAGACGTCGTGGATCGTTGCAACAACCGCGCCGACTCCGTAACCGACTTCGAAGCGGAAGGCAACGTAGAGGAGGATGCCACCCAATGCGCACAGCACCGAGTAAAGAGCATTCCACTGGATGCTCTTCGAAACAGATGCTCCGATTTGAGTGATGCCAGTCTCGAATAGATTCGCATCTGGGAAAGCGGCTTGTAGCTGCTCGAGAACGGGTCGTGCTTGATCAAATGATGTCTGCAACTTCAGGATTTCAATATCCTGCCCAATCAGGCTCTGGTAGATCGGAGTCACATCGCCGAGATCTTGGTCCACCACCACTTGCATGATCTCATCAGCACCGAGGCGTTGGTCATATGCGACTGTCATCTCATCACCTCCGGTGAAATCTTTACCCAAGATATTATCATGGTGAACAACGACACTAACGACACCAGCGAGCACAATCAGCCAAGAAGCGATAAACGCAGGCTTACGGAATTTGAAGAAATCGAGCTTCTTGGATGGAAAAATATCCATGCCTAGTACTTTTCGTAAGCCAATGCGATGCACGAGGAAGTCGACCAACAATCGAGTCACCACCAGCGCACAGAAGATCGATGCACAGATACCAATTGCAAGCGTGATGCCGAAGCCCTTAACCGGACCCGTGCCGAGCCAGATCAAGATCGATGCCGTGATCAAAGTCGTGACGTTAGCGTCTACAATCGTCGAAGTTACCTTATCGAATGCACCTGCGGTGGCATTCTTAATACTTTTACCGCTCTTAAGCTCTTCACGTAAACGCTCGAAGATCAGAATATTGGCATCCACCCCCATCCCGAGTGTCAGCACCAGTGCCGCGACACCAGGAAGTGTCAGCGTCGCACCGAGGCTGGCAAGCACACCGAGAACGATGGCGATATTGACCAACGCAGAAATGACGGCGACCACGCCGCCAGCAAAATAATAAAGGAGCATAAATCCGACTACTAGACCGGCGCCCCACTGGGCAGCATTGATCGAGCTAGCACGTGCGCCTTCAGCCAATGTCGGTTGCACTTCATACATCTGGTCCACACGCAGTTCAACGGCGAGTGGGTTGTTCAGCACGTTGGCTAGGTCGATCGCCTCTCGTTGTGAGTAAGTACCTGTGATCTGCGCGCGACTGGAAAGAACACCATTCACGGTTGGCGCCGAGTAAAGCTTGCCGTCGAGGACGATAGCAAGCGGCTTGCCAATCATTCTCCCAGTCACCGCAGCGAGAATGTCCGCACCATCACTCGTCATCTCGAGATTGATCTGAAAACCACCAGTTTGCGTTTGCGAGACATAAGCGTCATCGACGATTTCACCAGTCGCTTCTGGGATGAGCTTAACAAACATGCGGCGCTCGAAGACCTCGCCCGTCTTACGATCTTCATTTTCCTCAGCGAGCACTTCATAGCCAACAGGATATTTGTTCTTTGGAGTCGTGTCGGGGCTCAGGGTCTCATGTACCGACCGGAACTCAAGGCGAGCTGGTTTCTTCAAATCTTCCAGCACCTCTGGATTATCCTTGGTGGACAGGCCAGCGATTTGAATCTCAATCGCGTCATCACCGACAGGACGAATGATCGGCTCAGCCACACCGTGACCGTCCAAGCGACTACCCATGATTTCGATAGCGTCCTTTAGCTGCTCAGCTTGTTCGAATTTACTACCTGGAGCATCCTCAGCGATCTTCAGCGTCACACCGACGCCGCCTTTAAGGTCGAGGCCGAGACGTAGATTGCTCTGCGCGGAGGTGAGGATGTACTTAAGTAGGATATCGTTACGCTTATTCTGATTCGCAACGTCGCGCAGGTTCACCTGCGGAAAGAACATCGCATAGTCGATATCTTCTTCAGCACCCATCTCACGTAATGCCAAAAATAGTGTTTTCGACTTCTTCGAATCCACGCGTGCCTCAGCGCGTTCCATGATGGAAGCGAACTCAGCAGTTTCAGCAGTGGCCTGCGCGACGATGTAGTCCTCGAAAGGACGATCCTTCAAGGGAGAGATCTCCGCGACGCACCAAAAGATGATGACTGCCGTGAGGACGAATTTCCAAAATATGTTACCGGACATGGGATATTTATATGTATTCAGGCCGAATTACTCGACGATGGTTGCTTCGATTTTGCTGGAGACAAAGCCCTTGCCGAGCTCGACCCTTGTGTTATCGGCGATTTCGACGACGAATCGGTCGTCTTTCACCCGAGTCACCGTGCCGAAAAGACCGCCAGTCGTGACGATTTCGTCGCCCTTCTTGATCTCACTAAGCATCTTATCATGCGCTTTCTGGCGCTTGCGCTGTGGCGCGATGATCAGAAACCACATGCCGAGGAACAACAGGACAATCGGCATGAACTGGCTAAGGCCGCCGCCAGCCGGCGCTGCTTGTGCAAGAGGAAAGAGAGAATGAATTTCTGAAAGTGCCATAAGATTGTAAACGTTGAAAAACGGGAGAAGCAAAGGTAGTCGCCCCTAAATGGCAAGTATCTATTCTCTTTCTAGTGTTTTAGGGGCTTGATGCTCAGGCTGGGCTAAGCGTAATTCGGTTAATCCTAAAGCTAAAGGAGAGTGGCCGACCCGCCCACAGCATTCCTCATCCGCCCATCAGGGCGAGTCGCCCGCACTCCTTTCACAAAAGGGCCCCGAGCAGCAATCCGCCGGAAAATAGCACACCATACGCTGCGACTACTTTCGCCGAACCCTTCAACGCTTCCAGAAACTCCAAAGGCCCCTCGGCCACAGACAGTCGTGCGCCTAGCAACACTGCGTACCCCACAGGCAGGAGCGCAACAAAGACAAACGGACCATATCCAATCGCCCAGAAGCCGAGCACCACTGCCCCCGCCAACAGCGCCGACATATAATACTGGATCTGTGCAACACGGCGTCCAAACAAGACCACCAAGGTCCGCTTTCGCGCCGCACGATCTTCATCAAGGTCTCGGTAATTGTTCACCACTAGGATATTATTGACCAACAAGCCGCAACCGAACCCCAACAACAACACCTTGCCCGAAATCGCGCCAGCCTGCACATAATACGTACAACCCACCGCCACGAAGCCGAAAAACAAGACTACAAACACATCGCCAAGCCCATTATACGCCAACGGATAGGGCCCGCCCGTATAAAGCCACGCACACGCTACGCTTGTCACCCCAACCACCAACAGCCACCAGCCGCCAAACGGGATCAACCCGAGCCCCACACAAAACCCGACCGCCAACACCAGAATCGTCGCTCGCCGCATAGTATGAGGGGCAATCAATCCTGCCGCCACTGCTCGCCGCGGGCCAAGCCGCCCCTCAGTATCAGTGCCTTTGATCCCATCCAGATAGTCATTGGCGAAATTCGTACCGACTTGAATCAACAGCGCAAAGACCAAACAAATAGCCCCCCCCCGCCAATCAAAGTGTCCATCCACATACGCCAGACTCGACGCCAGTAACACCGGCACCACTGCCGCCGGCAAGGTCTTCGGACGCAGCGCTTCGAACCAGATATTTAGAGAGGACATATTTTAAGAGACTTGCAACGGGAGAGCAGAGACTTGAGAGAGGAAACTTGAGACAGCAGACCTGAGTTAGAAATAAGAACCCCTAGCTCGCCAAGCCGATTCTGTCCACACTGCAGCCGTTAAGCTCGCCAAACATATAATTGTACTGTAACTAAAAGCTATTCCCCGCAAGCTGAACCACTCGCAAGAGAACCTATTCCCCTCAGGCCGCAAATCCTTATCTCACGCCGTCTCCAGTCACTTTTTCCTACTTCACAACAAAACGAGCGTGTGGTTGAGCCATCCACTTCCCATGAAAAACTGTCCCGACTGCGCTGAAGAGATCCAAGACGACGCCATTAAATGCACACATTGCGGCGAATGTCTCGACGGTGCCATGCGACATCCCACGCTTCCAGCGGACCCGCCCGCCAAGGGTAAATGGTATTTCAACACCTCCAGTGTCGTTATCGCATTGCTCTGTGTCGGCCCGCTCGCACTGCCACTCATCTGGTGGAATCCGCGTTGGGGTGCCATGCGAAAATCCATCCTGACCGCCATCGTGCTCCTTCTCTCCTGGCTACTCACCATCGCCAGTATCAAAGCACTGCGCACCATCGAAGAAATATATACGGAGTTGTTGCGCAGTCTGTAGCGACGACGCGGGCCATGCCTGCCCTTGATCGTAAGATCGGGGAGCAGCCTACAGGCGCCGAACTACAAGTCGATCTGGCCAATAAGCCCCCCACGTCCATTGATAGAGCTCGGATCTCCCGCGGACTCTGCCACTTCGAGTTGTGCCCCGCTGCCGCTCAGGTCTTCAAACAAATCAGTCGATCAAAACTCAACTACCACACCACGGGTAGCACGTCATACCCAGCAAGAATAGTACCGGCTAGAATGCAGAGGATGCCGAGCATTTGAATGAGAAATGGATATTTCGTTGCACCCCAATACCTGATCAAAAAGACCAATTGAACTGGAAATAACAACAAACACGCGAGCCCCCACCAAACACTTGCGCGAAAGCTCTCAATCAAAAAAAAGATGGTTCCAGCGAGCACTATTGTCACACCAATTACCACCAAACCCATAAACACTATTTCCATATAAATTATTCCTACTACTTTTTATTTTACTTTAAATAATCCGCCAGTGCGCCAATTATCACCGCTAAAAGACTCCACCACCTGTGAGCGGCATAGCACATCTAGCTCGGGACCTATAAATAGCAAACTTAATTAGATGATCTATGTAACTATTTACAAAATAGCATTAAAGTGGTTTTAATAACGCTCCTATTATGCGTCAAAATTTGCCATCATCCCGCTGAAGAGCTGACTTCACTAGCAATGTACACAACCCAAATATTTCCGCAGGCGAAGTTCTGACGGAGATGGCCTAGCAATCATTACTTTCCGACTAAAATTAAAACCCGCATTCAGCGAAAGCCAGATCAGAGGCAGATCCGAATCGCTCGCGGGCTATGCCGACTCAAACTCACTGAATCAACGTGGCTGCGGCGTTTTTAAATAGGCCGCGAATTTAGAAACCGCTCTCGACTGATGCGACGTAGATAATGTGCATAAGGCTAGAGTTACGATTAAGCCTCGATCAATTGATGGCACTCAAAGGTAAATCGCATTTGCGCTTTGCTCAGTAGCGCTTAAACACAGCTACCATGCAACCGACACTTTTGATTCTCGCAGCCGGAATGGGCAGCCGCTACGGCGGCCTCAAGCAACTCGACCCGATGGGCCCGAGCGGCGAAACCGTGCTCGACTACTCTGTATTCGATGCCATCCGCGCTGGCTTCGGCAAAGTGGTGTTCGTCATTCGCCGCGACTTCGCAGACGATTTCAAATCCGCAATCGGCGATAAATTCGAGAGTCGCATCGAAGTGGCCTATGCGTTTCAAGACTTGGCCGATCTACCCGAGGGCTTCAGCGTCCCTGATGGCCGCGAAAAGCCCTGGGGCACTGCCCATGCGGTGCGCGCCGCGCGCAATGAAATCGACACCCCCTTCGCTGTGATCAACGCCGACGATTTCTACGGCCAAGATGCCTACCAGCAACTGGCGCAGTATTTTGCACACAGCCCCGACGCCGCTGGACTGCGCACCTGCATGGTTGGCTATCCGCTGAAGAACACGCTCTCCGAGCACGGCAGCGTGAATCGCGGCATCTGCCGCGTCGAACGTGGCGCGCTGCAGACCGTCGAAGAACATTGTACGATTTCCCGCGGAGCGGACGGTAGCGTGCGCGGCGACAATCTCGCCGGCGAGTCGGTCGAGATCGCACCCGAAGCCATCGTCTCCATGAATTTCTGGGGCTTTACCCCGACACTGTTCCCGAGCTTGGAGGCCTTATTTATCGAATTCCTCGAAACACACGGACAGGAAATGAACTCGGAGTGCTACATCCCGACCATCATTGATACCCTGATCCAGAGCGAACAAACCGAGTGTGCCGTCATCGAAACCGACGGCGCGTGGTTCGGCGTGACTTATCCTGATGACAAGCCCTTTGTGCAAGCCAGCATCGCGGCACTGATCGCGAGCGGAGAGTATCCGAAGCAAGTATAGCGACTCAGCCAATACTCTCCGATCTCACGATCGAAGCGACACTTTACAGATGTGGCCTCCGTGGTCAGACTGGGGGGGGTCGACGCAGGCCTAGCCTGCCGCGCCATCAATTTTCGGCATCTGCGAGCGGTTCTTAAAGAAGCGGACGATCCTGCAGATCACGAAATACATAAGGATCAGCACCAAGGCACCTGCTAGGATTGGCACTAAGAGCGCCAGTCCTGCCGTCAATATCGAGCCGCCAAGTTCGGCGGTCGATATCAGCGGATTACCGATACCGCCAGTCGTCGCGGTCGATGTGCCGCGTGTAATCACTGACGCGCCCTGAATCAGGCCTGCCGTGCCGCCGCCTGCGATGGTGGCAGCTATCCATTTAAATGAGCCATCACCCATCATCTCCGGCATCATCGTTCCAGTAATAAACGTACCAGCAACCACTGCAGCAGGCGTCGCCACGGTATCGAGTGCGTTGTCCAACCACGGGATATAGTAGCTACCAATCTCCAACGCCGTGGCGATGCCGAGGGCTAGCGTGACCCATGGATTGCCGAGCCACTCTTGCTCACCAAGCATCGCCTGCACATCCACTTCACCAAATATTTCCAGATTCCCACTGGCTGCGAGGCTAGTGATAAAAAGAGGAACGAATACACGAAAGCCACAGGCCGCAGCCAGACCGACGCCCGCAAAAAGTGCCATTATTTCATTCATAATGCAGAGTAGAATAACGGCTTGAGCGTCGCTGGGAAAGCTTCGAATTCGATAGGCTGGGAGTCGCCACAAATCTATTTTTACCCGCTAAGTTACCCAAGGAATCGCTAAGCTTGGTATATAACGAGTATTTAGTATATACGCGCCTGATTTCAGGAGGGCAACGCTCCGTCGTTGCCACCTACATCCTGAGCAAATTCTGATGCTTGCGCATGGAAATGACAGCGCATTTCCCTCCAACTAAATAGGCACAAAAAATCCCGAGGCACCGCAGCGACTCGGGATTTTGAATGAAACTACAACTCTGCGACGATCTTCGCATAAATTTCCGGTACCGTGAGCTTTGCCAACTCCTTGGTCGAAACACGGGCGGGGTTGATTACTGGTAAGGTATCGAGGGACTCGGAAAGACAGACATCGCGATTCGCCTCAACCTCTTCAACGCGGTCAATCGGCGTAAAGTGCGGCGCGGAATTGAGTACATCAGGATGCTCCTTCGCCAATTTAATGATCGCCTGCACCGCTTCGACAAAGCGATCGAGTTCGGCCTTGGTATAACTCTCGGTCGGCTCAATCATCAGGCCTAATGGCTCCGGCCACGCGACTGTCGGGGCATGGAAGCCAAAATCAAGGAATAGCTTGCCAATGCGCGGCGCGGCATCGGTCTTACGCAAACCGACCGAGTCGAGCAGGCCGAAATCTGCCTCCTTTAAGGTAAGAATGAACTCGTGCATGCGCGGTTCACTATCGGCCCCCGCTGGCAACAAGGCGTAATCGTCGGTGAGTTGTGCTTGTAGGTAACGCGCGCTCAAGACCGCCACCGCCGACATGCGCCGCACACCTTCGCCTCCGAGGCGCAGCAAATACGTGTAACAACGAATCTTATGGGCGAAATTGCCCCAATGCCGGTGGAACGAGCCGATCGACTTTGGCGCACGCACTGGTTGATACAGCGAACCGTCAAATTCGATTTGATAGCCGGGTAAATATGGCGTGAGACGCTCGCTCACTGCAACAATCGCGTCACCGGGGCCACCACCACCATGCGGGATCGTCCAAGTCTTGTGTAGATTATTGTGCACCGCATCGACTCCTAATGCACCGAGGTCGACCCAGCCGGCGATCGCATTCATGTTTGCACCGTCCATATAGACGAGGCCGCCGATGGCGTGAATTTTCTCCGCGATTTGTTTGAAGGAGGTCTCAAAAATACCACTGGTATTCGGGTTGGTGATCATCACGCCGGCGATACGGTTGCCGTATTCTTCAATGCAGCGATCCAAATGCTGGTTGAGCACACGACCCTCAATATCGGCGTCGAGATAAACGATCTTGCCCTGCTTGCCCGCGAAGCCAGCCATGGTGGCGGTGGCAAAGTTGGTGCCGTGCGCAGAGCTCGGGATCAAAATCACATCACGTACTTCATCGCGGTCGCGGTGGTAGGCTTGAAAGAGTTTCAGGCCGACCAACTCACCTTGTGCACCCGCAAGTGGCTGTGTCGTCACCGCAGCTAGGCCGGTGATATTTTTAAACCACTCCTGAATCTCATGCAGCACGTAGAGACAGCCTTGTGCATCTTCCACCGGTGCTTGCGGATGAACATCGGTAAAGCCCTGTAATCCTGCAGCCCAGTCGTTAACCTTCGGATTATACTTCATCGTGCACGAGCCGAGCGGATAGCAGCCGTCGTCTGGGCTAACATTGAGATCACCTAAGCGCTGGTAGTAAGCGATCACCTCCTCGGCAGTATACGTTGGCAAACCTGGGGCTTGTTGACGCGCATCTTGGTCGGCCAAGGCCAATAGAGCAGCAGGCTCAGCGCTGCAGGCAGCACCAAAAATATCGGCAAACACAGCGACCAGCTCGGCAATCCCTTGTTCACGATTGGAGAACGACAGCTTCAGCAATTGGCGACCACCAGCTACGCGGCTGGAAACGTCTGCCCCGGCAAGGATACCGCTCGCGCGCGCCTTTGTCAGCACCTCAGCGACAGGTGTAGACAGTTCAAAGGTGACCTCATGGAATGATGTAGAGTTCGGAAACGCGAGCGACACGCCGTCGAATACCGTCAAGCACTCAACCGCCTCAGCTAGGCGCGCACGTAGCCCAGCTAGAATTGCTTCGAGTCCGGAATCGCCACGCTCGAGAAGCGCAGCGCCGACCAATGTCGCGACGAACGCTTGATTGGAGCAAATATTGGACGTAGCCTTATCCTTACGAATATGTTGCTCGCGAGTCGAAAGCACGCCCACACGGCAGTCACGCCCCGAGCTATCCTTGGCTTTGCCAATGAATCGACCCGGCGCAGCACGCACGCCAGCACGATCTTTAGCCGAAAAACGCACACCAAACAAACCCAGGCCAGGGCCACCGAAATTCGGCGCCAATGCCAAGTGATGCGCCTCGCCGACAATAATATCGACGCCATTCGCACCAAACTCAGAGGGCGCCTTGAGCCCGCCAGGGCCAAGCAGCATTGGATCAATCACCGCGATACTTTTGACCTTCAGCTTAACCGCCAAGTCAGTCAGGGCATCCACGGCCTCGATCAGCCCAAAAGTATTGACGTGCGGAAACACAATGGCCGCCAGACGCGTGCCCGCCACTTGAGTCGCCGCCTGCAGTGCGACTTGGTCGATCAGACCCGTCGCAGCATCCACTGGCACGCGGATCAATTCAACTTCAGTGCCCTCTGCTAAAGTCTCGAGCACTTCAAGATCTCCAGGATACAAGGTCTCAGGAATGATCGCCACCGATTTGCCCCGCCCCATGCGAATCGCCGCACAGATACCCTCGAAAATTGAAGTGGCGCGGTCGTAGAGCGATGCATTGACCGCCTCGAAACCAGTCAAACGTGCCATCGAGCATTGGTAGATCCAGTGCGCCAGCAGCGTGCCTTGGCTGAGCTCAGGCTGATACGGCGTGTAAGCTGTGGTCAGATTACGAATATCACAGATTGGCCCAACGACAGGTGACGGTACAAAGTCCGACACACCATCGCCGAGAAAACTGGTGCCGATGCGGTTCATCTTCGAGATCTCTTCGAGGCGAGTATACAGGTCGTCGTAGCCGAGCTCCTCGGGCAGCGTGACGCCATCTTCGAACTTAACGTCTGCCGGAATGTGACTAAAGAGCTCGTCAAGCGACGCCTTGCCGACAGTTTTCAGCATCGCATCGATATCTGCATCGCGCGCTGGAATGTAGTGGCGCGCGTGTTCGCGCTGATCGACGGAAGTATTTTGCATTTTAAAGAAACTGAGGCTTAACAACGAACAAAAATAAGCATTCATTGCTACTGGATGAGATAAGCTGTTCAGACAACCCGACTCTTTCTTCTTCGCAAGTTTCTTTACACGAATTACCGAATTTTCTATACCACCACCTGTTTTAATTGGCACAAACAACTCATCACCAGCACTTTTAATGTCCGACATTCTACACATCCCACTGCACGACTTTCATGCCGAGCAAGGCGCCCGCTTTGTCAATTTCGGCGGCTGGAACATGCCGGTACAATACACCAGCATTCTCGAAGAGCATAAAGCGGTGCGCACCGCGGCCGGCCTGTTCGACGTCAGCCACATGGGAGAGTTCCTAGTTACGGGTGTCGATGCCGCACTGTTTCTAGACAAACTACTGGTCAATTCGATCGCGCAAGCACCCGTCGGCAAAGCCGTTTACTCGCCGATGTGCGCCAGCGATGGTGGCGTGGTTGATGATTTGATCGTCTACCGCACCGGCGACGAGGCCTTCCTTGTCTGCGTGAATGCCGGTAATATCGAGAAAGACTTTGGTTGGTTCCTCAAACAAGCCGAGCGCTGGAGCCTCGACGTGCAGATCGAGGATCACTCCGACGACTACGCCCTGCTTGCGCTGCAGGGCCCCAAAGCCGCCGCAATCCTGCAGGCCATTGGCTTCGATTCCATTGAGGCGCTTAAAAGATTTTGGCACGTGCTACTCCCCTTCGCTGGCGAAAAAGTACGTGTCTGCCGCACTGGCTACACTGGTGAAGACGGCTTCGAAATCTACCTTTCCCCGAAGGCCGCTGATGCGCTCGCCCGCGAGATCATCAGCAAAGGCAAGCCTTTCGGCGTGCAACTCTGTGGCCTTGGTTGTCGCGACAGCCTACGTCTCGAAGCTGGCTACCCACTTTATGGACATGAGCTTAGCGATTCGATCACTCCACTGGAGGCGAGCCTCGACTGGACCGTGAAGCTGCAAAAGGACGACTTCATTGGCAAGAATGCTCTGAGTGAGCAGCAGGAGAACGGCGTCCCACGCCGCGTGGTTCACTTCAAACTCGAAGGTCGCCGTATTGCACGCGAAGGCACTCCAGTCATAGATGCCGCAGGCACCGCCGTCGGCCAAGTGCTCTCCGGCACGCTCTCGCCCATGCTTGGCTGCCCCATCGGTAGCGCCATCGTCGCCACTGCAGCTAAAGATGCGCCACTGTTCGTCGATTTGCGCGGGAATCACATCGCGCTAGAAGTAGCGGCTTTACCACTGCATAAAGCATAGCCCTGCACCGGTCTAATCGGTCATTCCAGGCAAGCGTAGTGAGAGTCGAAGCGTTCTATGGCGCAACAGCTGACAGTCGCTCAACCGTAGACTCTATCGATTGCTCAGTGGTCGAGGCAGAGGCGTGTTGAATGACTGGACTTGCCTCTGGTCGCGGTAAGGTCTTGACGGAAAATTCCATCAGCTCTTCCCCGCGCAGCACCTCAATCGTGGTGAACTGATTCGCCCGTGTAAAAAACACTGCACCTGGCACATCAGACACCTTATCGATTGTTTGTCCAGCAATCGAAACAAGATGATCCCCCTGAAGCAGACCTGCTTGGTGCGCGGGCGCACCGTCGATCACGGCAGACAGATAGACTGCATTGGTAGCATCCGAGCCCAACTCTTCCGCCACTTCGAAACCCATCCAGCTGTGGATGATATGACCCGAAAACAATAGATCGTCGCGCACCCGCGCCAACGCAGTGACCGGTAAACAGTAAGAAGCATCCAGCTCCGCAATCGATGCCACCGACATGCCGATAAAGCGGCCATTGACATCCAAAATTGGGCAACCGCCCTGCCCCGCATCGACTGAAATTGAGGTGCGAATGTACTCCGTCGGAAACACTTTGTTCCCCAATTTTTTATCCATGCCAGTGACAAGCCCCATCGAAGGCGATGGTTCAAAATCGAGCGGACAAGTAATCGCAATTGCAATCGCGCCCAGCCGAGGTTGCGCCGCATTGGTATCTAAGGTGATAATCGCAAATTCTTCTGGCAGCTCCAACACGCGTAAGACCGATACGTTGGTCACCCGATCATGGCCGATCGCCTCGGTCGCATAGGATTTACCCTGATGCTCGACCCACACGCGACTCGCGCCCGCAGCTCGGCTGGCACTTACCAGCACATGGCCCTCGTTGCTAATAAAAAACCCCGTGCCAACCCGTAGCATCACTTGCGCTTTACCACCCTCGTCTGGTCCACGGTAAGCAGCCTTCACTCGAACGACTGCATCTTTATTCTGCTCAAAGACTTCAACCAAGCGCTGCTGCAAGGCAAGCGCATCTGCCGGACCTGCGCACACAAGCATCGAGCAAGCAGTTAAAAGAAACGTAATACACCCAAGTTTGAGCATAGCAGACAAACTAATAAACGAGGCTCGCCATGCCAGCCGATGCAAATGCTACGCGCGCTTGCGCCGAATCAGTAGAATACGCAGAGGCATCATACGACGCGACCTGCATCTGCTCCATGCCGAAATCACGAACGAAATTAACCTCATCCGATGTCACTTCAGCTGAAATCACATCGCTCTCGTAATTCGGTAAACTCGTCGCCTCGGCAAGCGTCAGTTCTGTCATCGCGACTTCGACGAGAGCGCCGAGTACGTCACCCGCTGGAGCTTGCGCGTCTGCAACAGAAATAGGTAGCTTGGTTGACTGAAAGGCTGGCCGCACAACTACCATCGCGACTAAAACGGCAGCTGCGGCAATCGCAGTACACTGCAAGATGCGACCCGAAAACACACGCATCACCTGCAAGTACCACGGATCCTTCTTGACCAAGGTTTGCAACATCCGTTGGTGCAACTCGCGGTCGAATTCATTCCAGAACTGCTCGGAGGGACGTTCAGATCGCTTCAACCGAAGGAGGTCTTCTAGGTTGATGTCAGCTTGACGCTTTGAAGGTAGTTTAGCCATAAATGAGTAATTAATAACTGCTCGGGTTAACTGATATAGTCCTTTAAATATGATTGGAGTTGCTGTTTCGCATAGTGCAATCGAGAGCGCACGGTGCCAACAGAGGTCTTAGTGATTTCCGCGATCTCGTTATGGCTGAGGCCTTCGATTTCATGTAACACGACAACAGTCCGATGCTTAGGAGACAATTTCTGCAACGAATCGTTCAATTTTTCCTGTAGCTCATGAACCAACGCGCCTTTTTCGCTGCGACTTTTCGCCGTCAACCGTTCGAAGATTTCCGAAGTGGTTACTTCCTCATTAATATTTTCGTAACTTATATAACGACGGCGACTTCGCTTTTTCAGGAAAGTATTCGTGGTATTAATCGCAATGCGGTAAATCCAAGTAAAGAACGAGGACTTTCCCTTGAAGCGCGCAATCGCCTGAAAGGCCTTGATAAAAGTCTCCTGCGTCAAGTCTGAGGCATCTTCGCGATTACTCGTCATATTATAAATGACGGAGAAAATATGCTCGCGATACTTCTGCACCAACTGGTCGAAGGCGCCGACATTGCCAGCCTGCACGCGCTGCACCACTGACCAGTCGTGGTCACGCTCCGATAATGGAGCCTCTTCCGCATGTGCGAAAGCCTTGGAAACTGAGCCTGTGATTGCCATTAAGATGGTTAAGCTAAAGTAGTTTTAGGGCAAATTGCAAAGGTTAACTCAGCCCTTAAAAATTAAGCGGCTGTGCCCTATGCATGGGCTTCAAATCCGCTAAAACAACAAAACCCAATAAAGGAGGACCTTGATTTGCTGTCCTTTCAGACTTTTACACTGTTGACAGTCATACCACGAAAGATGGTAAGAATGTCTCCTTATTCATGCACAAGTCGCGTATAGTCATCACAGGCGTGGGCCTAACCTCGCCAAACGGCAACACTCTCGAGGAATATCGTAAGAATCTCCTCGCTGGGGTCGCTGGCGTTCAAATCATTGACATGCGCTACATGGGCAAGGTCCCAGCAGGCGTGTGCAACTTCGATCCTAAGAAATACCAGACTCGTAAAGAGCTGCGCGTCGGCACTCGAGCAGGCAGTATCGCCGTCTATTCCGCCCACGAAGCGATCAATAACAGTGGCCTAGATTTTGAGAATTTTGACAAGAGCCGCATTGGCGTCTACGTCGGCACTACCGAGCACGGCAATGTCGAGACCGAGAACGAGGTGTATAACATTTCCAAGTTCGACTACGACACACGCTTTTGGACACACCACCACAATCCCCGCACCGTGGCGAACAATCCTGCCGGCGAGATCACCATCAACATGGGGATCACCGGTCCGCACTACACCATCGGGGCCGCTTGCGCAGCCGGGAATGCTGGCCTTATCCAAGCCTTGCAGATGCTTCGCCTCGGCGAAGTCGATGTCGCCCTCGCTGGTGGCGTCAGTGAAAGTATTCAATCGTTCGGGATCTTCGCCGGCTTCAAGAGCCAGGGCGCACTCGGCACGCACGAGACTGATCCCAATAAAACCAGCCGCCCCTTTGACAAGACGCGTGACGGCATCGTCGTCAGCGAAGGTGGCGCGATCTACGTGCTCGAACGTCTCGAAGATGCACAAGCCCGGGGCGCCAACATCATCGCCGAAATCGTCGGCTACCGAATTAATTCCGATGCAGGCGACTACGTCCTGCCCGATCCTGTGCGCCAAGCCGAGTGTATGCACGCCGCGTTGAAAGTCGCTGGCATGGAGCCTGGAGACGTCGACATCGTCAACACCCACGCCACATCCACGCCGATGGGTGACATCCAGGAGTGCCAGGCGATCCGCGAAGTATTCAGCGACTGTCCAACGACTTACATCAACAACACCAAAAGCTACATCGGCCACTGCATGGGCGCCGCCGGAGCACTGGAACTCGCAGGCAACCTACCTTCCTTTAAGGACAATATCATCCACCCGACCATCAACGTCGAAGACCTCGATCCCGAATGCGCGCTACCAAATCTCGTCATAAATGAGCCACTCAAGGTTGACGCGGTGAAAGTTATCCTCAACAACTCTTTTGGAATGCTCGGAATCAACTCCGCACTTATTGTGCGTAAGTTCGAAGACTAAGCGACAAATCAGTTATAACCATTACCCATTTTTAAAATGACAGAAGACCAAGTAAAACAAATCGTCGTCGATATCATCGCAGAAATTGCACCTGATGAGGACACCTCCAACATCAAGCCAGAGATCAACCTACGCGATCAGCTTGACCTCGATTCGATGGACTTCCTCGATATCGTCATGGAGCTGCGCAAGCAGCACAATATCGAAGTGCCCGAAGCGGACTACCCAGAGCTCGCATCGCTTGCGACCTGCGCAGCTTACTTGACTCCCAAGTTCAACGCATAATTTAGGCGACTCCGGTCGCACCTACACCTAGCACAGGCGACTTGCCTGTGTTTCGTTGTATCTGGAGATATGCATGTAAAATTGACAAAACAGCCATAATGCACATTTTAGACATTATGATCACAATGTCCTCCACTGAAGCCCGCACTAAATTTGGCGAATTTCTCGATAAAGGCAGCCACGAACCCATCATCGTAAAACGACAGAACCGTGCAGTGGGCGCCTTCATACCGATGCGCGACCTTGAAAAACTGCGTCAGATCCGACTCCAGGAATTGGATCAAGCCGCCAAGGATCTTAGCAAAGAAGCCGCTGCAAATGGCCTAACCGAAGATGTCCTGAATCAGATTTTGGCAGAGGTGAATCCGTCCTAGTGATCCTGCTAGATACTAATATCTTCGTCAGCTACTCGCTGAGTCGATCCAGTGCATTAGGGCAACGCGTCGCCGAAATACTGCGCCGTCATCCATACGCCTTCTCTGACAAGACCTTCGGCGAACTGACAGAAGTCGTCATGCGAGATAAGTTTGATCGCTATATCGGGCAACAAGCTCGGATCGAACTGTTAAGGCAGATCGCAACGAGAGCCGAATGGTTCAATTCATCCGAAAAAATCCATGATTGCCGAGATCCGAAGGATAATAAATTCCTGGAACTCGCCGTCGCTTGCCATGCAAACTTTCTCATTACAGGCGACGAAGACCTACTCACACTCAATCCGTTTCGCAAGACACGCATTCTCACCCTTTACGAATTCGCATCCCTTCACCTAAAAGATGTCTAGTTCACTCGACAATCAACACTTCGACACCGTCATCATCGGCGCCGGCATGGCTGGTATGGCCGCAGGCATCCGCCTCGCATTGGCAGGCAAGAACGTCATAATCCTGGAGAAGCACAATGCCAGCGGCGGGCTCAACTCATTCTACAGCATCGAGGGGCGCAAATACGATGTCGGCCTGCACGCGATGACCAACTTTGTGGCCAAAGGCACCAAAGGCACCCCACTCACCAAGCTACTGCGCCAACTGCGCATCCCTTACGACGCCCTCGACCTGTGCCAGCAGAACGGCTCACGCATCGCCTTCCCCGGATGCGAGCTACAATTCAGCAACGACTTTGCCCTGTTCGAAGCCGAAGTCGCCCGCGCGTTCCCCAAGCAAATCGACGGTTTCCGTGCCCTTGCCGAAGACGTGCGCATCCTCGACGCCTTTAATCTCGGTGCGAGCCCCACCTCCGCTCGCGCCGCCGTGCAGCGTCATATTTCCGATCCTTTGCTCGAAGATATGATCTTCTGCCCCGTCATGTATTACGGCAGCGCTGAAGAGCACGATATGGATTACGGACAGTTCTGCATCATGTTTCGCTCGCTGTTCTTCGAGGGCTTCGCACGGCCGTTCGACGGTGTGCGCGTGATCATCAAACTCTTGCAGGACAAGTACCGCTCGCTCGGCGGCATTCGTAAAATGAAGTGCGGCATCAAGCAGATCCATGCCAGCGGCAACAAAGCCACCGCCGTCGAACTCGACAACGGCGACATCCTCACCGCCGACAAGATCATCTCCACCGCCGGCGTGGTCGAAACTACCCGCATGTGCGATGATCAACCAGCCGACGCAGGCAGCGACAATATCGGCCAGCTCAGCTTTACTGAAACGATCACCGCACTCGACCAGCAACCCACCGACTTTGGCTGGGACGACACTATCATCTTCTTCAACACCCGTGAACGCTTCCATTACGCAGCTGTCAAAGACGAGCTCGTCGATCCCACCAGTGGCGTGATTTGCTTTCCCAACAACTATCAATACGGCGACGGCCGCCAACTCGACGAAGGCTTCCTACGCATCACCGCGATGGCCAACCACGACAAATGGTGCGCCCTCAACGAAGCCGACTACCTCGCACAAAAAGCGCATTGGTATCAGGAATTGCAAAACGTCGCACTCGGCATCCTGCCCGCAGCAAAGAATAGCCTCAGCCTCGACGAGTCACGCATCGCCAGCGACATGTTTACCCCGCGCACCGTGCGCAAATTTACCGGCCACCTCAACGGCGCGATTTACGGCGCACCGCACAAGATCAAGGACGGCCGCACGCATTTAGATAACGTTTACCTCGCCGGCACCGACCAAGGCTTTCTCGGTATCATCGGCGCCATGCTCAGCGGTATTTCCATGGCAAACTTGCACGTGCTGCAAGGCGATTGAATCAGCCCGGAGGCCACGCCATCGGGCGCCCACCGAGCACATGCACGTGCAGGTGCGGCACAGCTTCACCGCCGGCTCTGCCGTTGTTGATGACTACCCTGAAGCCGCCTTCCAAATTAAGCGATTTCGCAACTGAGGCAGCGGTCAATAAGAGATGTCCAAGGAGCATCGCATCCTCAGGCTGCGCTTCGCCTACACGGGCGATCATCTTTTTCGGAATCACCAAAAAATGAGTCGGCGCCTGTGGGTCGATATCGTGAATAACGATGCATTGACCATCTTCGTATTCGATCTTGGCAGGAATTTCGCGGGCGATAATTTTTTCGAATAGTGTGCTCATGGAGAAAACAGTAAGTAGAGTTTCGATGCAAAACGAGTCCGAAGGGTATACCCCTTTATTTTGGTTTTGTGATACAGACATTCCTGTCTTTTCTTTATACACATCTCTAGCCTCTAACTTAGGATACGTAAAATTAACCGCCCGCTCCGCTTGAGAACGCCGAGGACGCGGGGATCTTGAGATAAATGAGATTCAAGTTAGGCAATTGTTCAGATTCTCACGCGCAATACACTCTTTTTTGCTCAAATCACCCCTCCGCGTCCTCCGCGAACTCTAGTGACCGTAGGGAACGGGCCGTTTAACTGGCAGTTGAATGGTTCAGGCGCAAGTAGAGCGACCGAAGAAGATGTCTATAAACTTCAGACATTCCTGTCTGTCGCTACGGCAGAGGCCGACCAAAGACAATAAGACAACAGGCAGTAATGCCTGCCTCACATTCAATCCTACAAGATCACCACTTGCAACTGCGAGCCGCGCGTCGCCCAGGCGCAGGCGAGTTCATCGATCCAGCCGCGGACGCGGTCGTATTGTTGTTGCCGCTTCTTGGTCCAGTAAGCGCCATCGGGGCACACGGCTTCGCGCAGACCTGTGACAAGTAGCAACGCGGCGCGGCGGCCAGCCAGCTTTTTTATTTCCGCGACAATCGCCTGTCGAATCCACAGCGGGCTAAAATTTTCGACCGATGGCACGTGCCAGTGGGCAAAGGCCAGCTCACTCTCCTCCGCCGCGCCAAAGTGTAAGCGTGCGAGGCGATTGGCGCAGTCGCCCAGCGAAACTTCAATTAAGCCGCTGTCTTGCTCTTGACTGAAAAAGTCGAGCGCGCGGCGGGCGTGTTCGGCGCGATCGGGCGCAGAGGCTCCAGTCTGAGCGAGCACCTCGTTCAACGTTCGCAGTTGTTCGACTGGATCACTTTTTGCCATGCTCGGTCGATTTCTTCAGATCGAGTATTTCTTGGGCCAATTCGGTGAGATCGCGAAAGTCCTTATATACGGAGGCGTACCGCACATAAGCAATCTGATCGAGGTGCTTCAGCCGCTGCATGACACACTCCCCGATCGCTTGGGATGGGATCTCGTGGTCGTATTCCTTTTCGAGCGAGGTCAGCACGTCAGCGATGAGCATCTCGATTTGCATGACATCAATCGGCCGCTTCTGCACGGCTTTCTTCAAACCCCCAAGTAATTTAGCACGATCGAAATCTTCGCGGCGACCATCGCGTTTAACCACCTGTAGGTCGGCGCGCAACACTTCCTCAATCGTAGTAAAGCGATAGCCACAATCTAGGCACTCGCGGCGGCGACGAATTGAGGTTTCGTTTTTACCAGTTCGAGTATCGAGCACTTTCGTCTCAATGGAGGCACATTTTGAGCAACGCATAATTTAAGAAGGAGACAGCAGCTAGAATTTAGAAGTCAGGCTATCGAAGCTACAACTTCAGGAAGTTCTCGAGCATCTTCATGCCCTCTTGTGTCGCAAGCGATTCGGGGTGAAACTGTACCCCCCACACTGGGAGGTCTTTGTGAGCTAGGCCCATGATTTCGCCTTCGTCGGTTTCGGCGGTCACTTCGAGGCAATCAGGAAGTGTCGCCCGCTCGATGAGCAGCGAATGATAGCGGGTGGCTTCCATCGGATTGGGCAAGCCTGCGAAAATATCCGTATTATGGTGCTTCACTGGCGAGGTTTTACCATGCATGAGGCGTTCTGCACGCACCACTTTGCCTCCGAAATGCTGGCCAATGCTTTGATGCCCGAGGCACACGCCGAGCAGTGGCTTCTTGCCAACGAAGGCCGCGATCATCGCCAAGCTTACCCCAGCCTCATTCGGCGAACAAGGCCCAGGCGAGATCATCAGCCGATCTGGGTTCAACTCCAGCGCCTGCTCGACGGTGATCGCATTGTTGCGGTAAACCTGTTGCTCGACCCCAAGTTCGCCAAAATATTGAACCAGATTGTAGGTAAAGGAGTCGAAATTATCGATGACTAATAGCATACTCAGTGAGGAGTGAACGGTGAAAGTGAAGAGTGATTACGGGTCTCCTAGAACACGGGCGACTTCCTGCACATCTTTATCACCGCGACCACTGAGGTTGCCGATGATGATTTGATCGGACGACATCTCTCGCGCGCGCTTCATGGTATAAGCGATGCCGTGCGAGGATTCGAGTGCTGGCACGATCCCTTCGATCGAGCAAAGCGCCTTGAACGCGTCGAGCGCCTCGGCGTCAGTCGCATAGCCGAAGTCGATGCGGCCTTTCTCTTTGTAGTAAGCGTGCTCAGGGCCCACGGCCGCGTAATCGAGTCCTGCAGACACCGAGTGCGTCAGATCGATTTGGCCATCCTCATCCTGTAAAATCCAAGTCTTCGCGCCTTGCAGCACGCCCAACTGACCACCTTCAAATCGAGCCGCATGGTGACCGCGAGTGATGGATTCGCCACCAGCTTCGACACCGGTGAGTTTAACATTCAAATCTTGCAGGAAAGCAAAAAAGATACCGATCGCATTCGAACCCCCACCGACACAGGCGGCAATTTCGTCCGGTAAACGACCTTCTTTCTCTAGGATCTGACGGCGACACTCTTCACCGATCACACGATGAAAGTCGCGCACCATCATTGGGAAGGGATGCGAACCAAGCGCAGAACCGATAATGTAATGCGTAGTGCGGATATTGGTGACCCAATCGCGCATCGCTTCGTTGACTGCTTCCTTAAGCGTGCGCTGCCCCGCAGTGACACTCCGCACCTCAGCACCACAGAGGCGCATCCGATAAACGTTCAGCGCTTGCCGGCGCATGTCCTCCTCGCCCATATAAATCACGCATTCGAAGCCCATCTTGGCGCACATCGCAGCAGTGGCGATACCATGCTGACCCGCGCCCGTCTCGGCGATGATGCGTTTCTTGCCCATTCGTTTAGCGAGCAGCGCTTGGCCAAGAGCGTTGTTGATCTTATGCGCCCCAGTGTGTAGTAGATCTTCGCGCTTCAGGTAGATTTTGGCACCACCACAGTGCGCTGTCAGCCGTTCGGCGAAATACAAATTGGTCGGCCGGCCGGCGAACTCACACAGTTGGAAATCGAGTTCTTGCTGAAACTCGGGATCTTTGCGTGCGGTCTCGTAGGCTTCGGTCAACTCAAACAGCGGCGTCATCAAAGTCTCGGGCACATACATGCCGCCATAGGTGCCGAAGTGGCCGCGCGCGTCAGGCAAGCTGGCGGGATCGACTTCGAGGGATGGTCTTGCGGTCTCCATAAATAGAATACGGCTGTGCGCAGGGCGCTTTGTCAAGCTGGCAGACGCGCTTCAAACTCAGCAACGTCTTCAGGGGCATCAATTCCGATGGTTGGTTGATCAGTTATGCCGACATGAATCCGATAGCCGTGCTCCATCGCGCGCAATTGCTCCAGTTTCTCTATGTTTTCCAGGAAGCCTGGCTCGAGTGTCGAAAATGCACTCAAAAAATTGGCATCGTAGGCGTAAAGTCCGAGATGACGGTAACACGGATGCGCCGCCAACCATGCCGCATCGACCGTGCCAGCTGCATCCCGAGCAAACGGAACCGACGAACGCGAGAAATACAGCGCCATACCCGATCGATCGCGAACGACTTTGACTTGGTTGGGATTGGCAAAGTCTTCTGGGCGCTCAAAGCGGATCGCCAAGGTCGACATCGCCGCACCAGTTGCGAGTCCCGCCGCCAAGGTACGAATCTGCTCACCAGTAACGAGCGGTTCGTCGCCTTGCACATTGATCACTGCGCTCGCACCAATCGATGCATTGGCCTCGGCGAGACGATCTGTGCCACTGGGATGATCGGCACGCGTGCGCACCACATCGAAGCCCGCACTACTAAGGCAACTGTCAAGCGCATCGTCGTCCACCGCGAAATAGAGCGGAAACTCTGGCGCCACCGCACGAATGCGCTCGGCCGTCCAAACGATGACCGGCTTGCTCCGCACTTCATGCAGCAGCTTGCGTGGAAAACGAGTGGAAGCCAGTCGAGCTGGTACGATAATGGAAGGCGTCTTTGACATTTACTCACTAATCATCATGAAAGTTCGCCAATGAACAAGGAAATCAGTGCACTTGAAGCCTCTATTTTACGTAATAACAACAAAGACGTGATCCTTCTCGACGTGCGAGACGACTCGGAACTGGAAATTTGTCGTATCGAAAATGCGCTGCACATTCCGATGAACGAGATTCCCGAGCGTTGCGAGGCCCTACCATTGGACCGGCCTCTGATCGTATTTTGCCACCACGGCATGCGCAGTATGAATGTGCTGCACTATCTCAACTCCCGTGGCTTCAAAAACGTTATCAACATGGGCGGCGGCATCCACGCCTGGGCCACCGATGTAGACCGTTCGACTCCATGCTACTAACGCTGGTGCACCAAGCTTCCGAGCCAGAAAACACCCTGCGCAAAGTACAGTGGCAATAAGCTGCTACTTGGTCTGCATCCGATAGGCGCCATCCCAGTCGACAGGCCCGCCACTCTTGATGAATTCACGACAACGTTGCGCCAAGACCGCGGAGGGGGTCGTCGGCGCAAACGCGCTGGATGGCTCGTGCGGCTCGGCTGCGACAAACTGCTCCAACGCAACGACCCACTCGCCTTTGAAGTAAAGCTGCAACCCATCCTCATAGAGCTCACGGCAGCGTAGCGCCGCCTCACGCTCTACCGCCCGATCCCATAGCTCAAAGATCTCCACTGGCTCGGTGCGCCCCTTCACCACGATACGATCCAATGTGCGGTAAAACAAGTCAGGCAAGTGCGGCAACGCAGCTCGCAGCGTGGCCCCCGTAACTAAAGTATAGACACCATAACTCTTCGCACCGCTTTCGCAGCGTGCCGCTAAATTCACTGAATCTCCCATCATCGTATAATTGAAGCGCACACGGCTGCCCATATTACCAATAACCGCGGCCCCGGTGTTGATCCCGATGCGGGTGCGCATCTGCTCGACGACTTCCGGCCATTGCCCCGACTGCACCCACTGGCTACGCAGCTCGGCGTGACGTTCTTGCATACACAATGCTGCCGCACAGGCACGAGCGGCATGATCCGTAATTGGTAACGGCATACCGAACATCATCACGATCGCGTCGCCAATATATTTATCCAGCGTGCCGCCTTCCGCCTGTAAGGCATCGGTCATGGCACTAAGGTACTCATTCATCAAAGATACCAATTCATTGGGCGGCAACTGCTCCGAAAACGCCGAGAACCCTTCCACGTCCGAAAATAACGCCGTCACCTCTGCCTCGGTGCCGCCCAGCTCAGGATCGCGCCCCGACTCGACCATTTCGTCGACCAGTTCCGGCGACACATACGCACCGAAGAGCGCCTTCATTCGTCGACGTTGCCACTCTTCTGAGCCTAACTTGAGTAATGCCACCAGCAACACGGCGCTCAACGCCGCACCAAGCGGAGCGACCAGTGGGAGCACATAATTGCCATTTGAAAAGCAATAAAACACCGCGGCGATATAGACTAATACCACCGCCATCGAACCAATGCGCGTGAACACACGCCCAACCCCACTCCACAGCGTGAGTGCAGTCACCAATAATGTCAGCAGCACGATCAAAGCAATGCTGCCTTCATCACTCGGCCTGACAATATATGCCTCGTCTTGAATTGTGCGGTAAAGATTGGCATGCAGTCCAACTTTCGGCACTGGCTCGCGATTAAATGGTGTCGGCGCGATATCCTTCAACTGCGGATCGACTGGCCCGACAAAAATCACTTTATCTTTAAACCGCGCAAACCACATCAATTCTGCCTGCAAGCGTTCCGCATCCCCACGCTCTGAAGCTTGACCCAAGGCATTTGCGCGCTCGAGCACTTCGCGCATACTGACATGCTCGCTCAAGTCACTTCGTTTCCAGCCTTCAAACCAATTCACTTCTAAAGATTGCCCCCATGCATCCAATGGAATTCGCTTAAAGACCTCATCTCCTCGGCGGATCAATAGCTCATTGCCATCATACACCACTGATTCATTACCTAACCCGTGTGCCGCGAGGAACATCTCCAGCCCCAATGAAAGCAAGCGCTGATGAGTGTAATGCGGCAGCACGTATGGCGACCATCCGTCTTTATCCACCAACTTCAACGACTCCCCCTCCACAATCACTTCCGGCTCATTCAATGCATCCACCAAGTGGCGCAGCTTGCCATCCATTAAATGCCGAGAAAACAGTTCTCCCTCGACCTCGATTAAAGCCACCACCCAATACGGCACCGAACCTTGACTGAGTACCTCATCGACATTAGCGAGACCCAATCGACCACTTTCTTCAGTCAATATCGGAAAGGACGGCGCTTCAGGAAATGGATTCTCGCGGGGATCGACATACTGATCGCGCCTCAGTGGCAGCACCGCACCCGCCGAACTCGTACCAGTATAAGCCGCCGCCAAGACGACCTGATCTGTAAAATATTCAATCGATTGCCCAAACGAAATATCTCCTTTGCGAGCTCGTCCATAATCCAACAATGAACCCCCGGAAAACATCGAAAAAATAATATCAAAGCCAATCACTTTCGCTTCGCCAGGTCCCAGCAATGCATCCACCAACACACTGAAATTTTGCCGGTCCCAGGGTCGTGCGCCGATATAAGATACAGTATCTGCATCTAAATCCACATATATGATCTGCGCCGTGGAGGACAACTCGCCACGAACCACATAACGCCAGCGCATCGCTTCTTGTTCCAAGCCATCCAACACACCTTCCGACCAAAGAAATACCCATACGCCAATCGATGCTCCAATCAGGCCACAATAAGAAATGAGTTGCTTCAGTCGATTCACAGGAAATTAACCGTGTATTAATTGACTAAGAATGCCAAGCCTTAGAACAAATCTGCCTGATAACTCGATGGCGCCCGAATCAGTGCACGATGCGGAGTCACCGGCGCAGATTGCGGCGCGTATTCAATCACCAATGGCCGCTTCGCTGAGCCACTGTTAGGTCTTTCCGCAGTCTCCTCGACTGCATTCTTGACTTGCCCCAGTTGCTTCATTTTCGATCGAAAAATTGTGGGAGAAAGCGCATCGAACTCGGTAGCAGCCTGCATCACCTCAAACTCTTCAAACAACTCATTCTCTGCCGCCGAGCTTTCGGCGACTTTGATTGAAGCACTTAGGGAAGTGCCCGCAGCGACCAGTCGCTGCCCCCTGCGTAATGTATAGGTCTGACCCAACAGATCAGTGAACCGCAAGGTCCCATCTGCGCATCTAATTGAGAAGTCGTAAAGACGCCTGCGTGTGTCATAGACGACTTCCATCGACCACCAGCCATTCTTCACCGACATCCGTCCCAACGGAGTCACTACAATCATCTGAGAAGCCTCACTCCGGGCACGATTATCAACGACCAACAATCCTTGCCTAAAATTCAAAATCATCCGGCTTTTGCCCTGATCCATCGAGGTGGCAACCTCTTGCTCAAAGCGCTCAATGGCAAAAAAACCTGCGCCTTCATGATAAATCGAGATCTGATTCGACGTCTTAAGAAACACAGCATCCTTCTCTTTTGTGCGAATCTGCAGCAAGCCAGAGACAGCCAGCGGCAAGCGGTCAGTCGGGTTCAGTTGTAACGATTCCCCGCCTATTTGTTCTAAAATCACCTCCCCCGTCACAGACGTCACCACCGCCGCGCCGCGCATCCAGTCTTCGGCTTGAAGCATCGTAACCGCGGCGAATAGAGCAGCAAACGTAACAGAAAAGACCTGGCGCAGAGACGAACTCATAGAATACGAAGTTTTTGCTGTAACTTACGAGCAGCAGCATGATTTGGACTAATTTCGAGTGCGCGTTGCACCGATGCGATCGCCTCGACGCGCCGCTCGCTAAAATGGCTTAAATAGGCCGCCCAATAATAGTGTGCATTGCCATTATTCGGCGCCAACTCGAGCGCCCGCGTCAACGCCGCCTCGGCTTCGATCTCATTACCAACGAGCCCTTCTGCAATGCCGAGCTGCGCCCACGCCATCCAGTAGTTCTCAGTCAGCTCAATCGCTCGCTGCGCAAAGTTCGACGCTCGCATCCCGATTTGTTCATAATTTGCAGGGTTTCTATAAAAAAGTTGGCACCTTGCCGCACTCAACCCAATCCACGCATCCGCATTGTCAGGGTCCAACAATATTGCAGCTTGATATAACTCGATTACCTCATTCAACAAATCCCCATTGCCAGAACGATGTATTCCCAATTGAACCACTTGGTCGAGACGTTGCCGGGCATGTAACTCAAGCGCCTGCGCTTGAATGCGCGACGCACTGAGCGAATAAAACCCAACCGCCAACACGAGTCCCACACATAAATACCCAAGCCGCATCCGACCGCCGTGCGGGATGCGCAAACGTCGCCTAAAACTCGATTTAATCAGAATCGAAAAGAACAACACACCATACAAAGTGAGCGCAGGCGTATAAAAAACAAAGGAGCTAAACATGCAGAACGCAAAAGAAAGTACCCCGGCAAGACCAATCGACAGAAAGAACTTTGTCGGCGGCATGATTGCGCCCTTTCCACTCTTAAGCCTCACTCGATCCGGCTCAGCTCGCCAGTGTCGAATCGCGCGCCACAGCACCAACAAACTCGGCAGTAAAAACAGCACACCGCCAAGCGCCCCATACTCCGACAAAATCAACAGATAATCATTGTGCGGTGTCATCGGTAATTTTTCCAACGATCGTCTTCCACTTTGCTCAAACTCAACCGAGAAGCTACCGCCCCCAGCCCCAGTGATCGGAGCATCCAACGTGATATCGAGCGCTTCCTGCCATAAGATCCGACGAACCGCCTCGCCTTCGCCGCCCATCGCCTGCACGGCACGCGTTTTGAATTGCGGTGACAAGACGGCCTGCGGCAAGAGTGCGATCGCTAACAGAAACACACCCAATAAACTGCCCCACACACGGCGCGATAGCTTCAAAAAACAGACCCATGGCAAACTCAGCAACACAATCAACAGAATGATCAGCGGCCAAAATAACTGCGTCAGGAAAATCGAAATCAAAAACATCCCACCGATATACAGACATAAGACTCGTAAAATCACCGGCAGACGAGGCACCAACCCTGCAATCAAAAGCGCCGGTAACAGAATCAGCAGAAAGGCCGCAAAGCTATTCGGATCTGCAAACGAACCAGTCGCTTGCCCAAAAAACTCGGGGCTCAGCGTCAACACATACTCAGCGTATGAATTCGCGAGCTTCGACGGATTTTGCAAAAACTGATAGAAGCCAATAAAAATGGCATACGCCGCAGGCGAGACCGCAATCGTAATCAACATCCACAGATGCGCTCGTGTTCGCACATTATTGACCAATACCCATAGAAAGATCATCGCCTCCAGCGCATAAATAAGCTCGTACCAACCACGCCACGCAGTCGGACTCAACCCTGTCACATTGATCCAAATCCACGCCACGAACGGCAGGAAAAAAACCGGCACATAACTCAAGCGCTTTGGTTCCTCCCGCTCGACCGCGAGCCAAAGCCCATGCAACACCATCAAACAAGCGAACAGCGGCAAAAGAAGCACATGCGTATCCGGCCGAACCCCTCCCAGCAACAGCGCTGACAACGCAATAATTGCGCCGAGACAAAACGTGACCAACCAATCGACGAGATTCCCCCAAGAGACCTGGCCATAATAGGCAATCTTACCAGACTTATCGATCAGTGAGGGCATAGAATGAGAAGTAGGACTTCAGCGAGATTCGCGGATTAAACAAGTAGGCATTACACAGTCCGTGCGATTCAATAAACAATAAAAATGCCTGAGCGACTAACTCGCAAGCCTCGCAGGCGGCACGCGCTCCGCAGAATCATCTACTTTCGACGACAGTTTAGAGGCAATCTGCGCTCTTGAGTCTATCGTTGAAGCCGTTTTTATATTGTCATCTGCTAGCCCCTAATGAAAAAATTTATTCTACTGCTTGGCATCGCCATTCTCCTTATCGCCCTCGGTCTCCGGGCATATTTCGCTTTTGTGCCGCCACCTGAGGCGACGCTACACGATGCACTCGCTGAAATTATACCGAGCGAACTTTCTGGCTGGAAGATCAACGACATGGACATGGCGGAGTCACCCGAATCTAGTGTACGCATCGCTAACTTCCTCAACTTCGACGATGCCATCTTTCGATTATTTGAAAAAGACGACACCTCCATCGGCCTCTACATCGCCTACTGGTCTCCAGGTAAAACCTCCTACCGGTGGGCTGGCACCCACACACCAGACACCTGCTGGGTGCAAAACGGCTGGACCTGTATGCGGCGCGAATACAGCATTCCATTTCAACACGAGGCAGTCACATTTGAGCCTGCTGAATTCGGCATCTACGAAAAAAATGGCCTTTCCCAGAATGTCTATTTCTGGCATCTCGTCGGCGGAAGTGCTTTTGGCTACAAGCAACAAGGCGGCCATAATATTTTCGGCGCACTGATCGATATTAAACATCACGGCCTAGACCTGCGCCAAGAGCAGTTCTTCATCCGGCTTGCTAGCAACAAGAGCCTCGAGGAGCTCAACACAATGCTGGGGTTCAGCACGATCCTCGATGGCTTATCGGCGCTCGGCCTAGCAGCGCAGGCTGATTAAAGAGCAATACGCCCGCTAAAAAACCCGAGCAGGATTACCAAAGACTTTCTGACCGTGCTTGACCGACCGGATCACCACAGCTCCTGCGCCCACATACGCAAAATCGCCAACGGACTTACTCGGCACAATCCGCACCCCAGTCCCCAAAAATGCCCCGGTACCGAGACGGGTACTCCCCGTTAAATCGCAATGCCCGCTAATGGTGGCCCAATCGCCAATCACCGCATCGTGCCCCACACTACTGTGGCAACTAATCGCCACAAAGTCGCCGATCGAAATGTCGGCAGTCAAGGTCACACGGGGGCACAGCACGACTCCATTCCCCAGCTCAATATTTTCTCCGATAATCACGGAGGGATGCACCAGTGGAATGAAAGTCGCGGAGCGCGACAACAATGTCTGACAGACTTTTTGCTTAACCCTCGGCGCTCCAATCGCACAGACAAAGACTTCATTTTCTGCAGGTTGATGTGTCTCTAAAGGACCGAGCACACCCACGGGGTAATTATAACCATCGAGGACCGCCGCATCATCATCTATAAAACCAGCCACCTCCCAGGCTTTGCCAGAATCCGGATGGCTTTTTGCCCATGTATAGACTTCACGCCCGAAACCACCTGCGCCTACGATTATCAATTTTTTCATATTCGTTTAAATCAAAAACCAAGCACAACTAAATAGAAAAGCCTCCATCAACTGGCAAAGTGATGCCCGTCACCCAACGAGACTCTTGTGATAGTAAAAAAGATGTCGCCGCAGCCACATCAGCGGGCTGCCCAGCTCCGAGTGGGTACGCTTTTAAATGCGCCGCAAGTGCCTCGTCGGAAATACGCTCCGCAGTTGCATCCGCCATCTCCGTCTTAATCATCCCTGGAGCAATACAGTTTACACGCATCCGCTTCGGCGCCAACTCCAGCGCAAGGCAGCGCGCAGATGCTTCCAGTCCAGCCTTACTCGCGGCATATGCGGCATAACCCGCCGTGCCTCGAGCGGACGCCACGGAAGAAATCCATACGATCGATGCGCCCAGTTTCAGCCTTTTCTTCTTCAATAACTCTCGAATCAGCAGCAGTGGCATCGTCGTATTTAAATTCAAACAGGCCTCGATATCCGCGTCTTTAAGGTAACGCACCGGAACCACTGGAGCCACACCGGCGGCATAGACGACCCCGTCTAGCTCGCCGACCGCCTCAGCCAACTGCGCACATCGAGTAGAATCACTCAAATCCACCGACAGCGAACTGCCTGCAAATTCTGCGGTCAATGCAGCTAACTTCCGCTGGTCACGCCCAGAGACAATTAGGTCAGCTCCTTCAACTTGCAAATGACGCGCGATCGCACCGCCGAGCGCACCTGTGGCGCCCACGACCAAAATCTGTTGGTTATTGAATTTATCCGATCCACCCATACCTACAATCATGCACTGACTTGCGCATACAGCGCTGCCAGTGTCTCACAGCTTTTCAATACGTCTCCCTTTAAGCGCAGATCATATTCCGCATCGATCATCGCAATCACGGTTAAAAATGCCAGCGAATCCCAAGCCTCCAGCTCGCGATATTTGGTAGTTGCTGTCAATGAACCAGGCTCGATGTCTTCGACCGCTGCTTCGAAATCTTCAATAAATTTTGCTAAACTCATGGGGTGTATTTAAAAGATTTATACCGACTCCGCGGCCGACTAACAAGTTTCTATTCACTCGGCGCACTTTCAATAATTTCGCAGATTGATAACTTAGCCACATCGAGAATGACACTCGCCCACGAAAGGCCCACGCCGAATCCAGACAGCAACACGCGCTGCGTTTTGGCCCCGCACAGCGCGTCCTGCAACTCCCCACACATCGCGGACGGGATGGATGCCGAGCTCTGGTTGCCATAGCGCTCGACCGTCTCCATCGGCACTTTGGCCAAATCAATTTTTAAGCGCTTCGCAATATTGCTAAGAATATATCGATTAGACTGGTGAAAGATAAAATAATCCACCGCCTCCAGATCCAACTCCGCATATTCGACTAAATCCCGCACTGCTTTGGGCTCCTCGGTGATGGAAAAATTGAAAATTGCCGCACCATCCATCAACAGGTTTTCAGCCGAACGCACGTTGCCCGCTTCATCCGTCCGCTCAGTCTGTGTCTCTGCTGAACTTGGCGTGCGCTGACCGCCGGCTGGTACAATCAGCGCATCAAAGCCCCTGCCATCAGTTTCGAGGCTAAACCACGCAACACTTTCGCACTTACTGCGCTGAATCAATGTGGCGCTGCCGCCATCGCCAAACAACGGCGCCACCGACCTGTCTTTGGGATTCACAATGCGACTGATGGTATCCCCAGCAAGGAGCAACACCCGCTCACAGCCGCCCGCGCTGACCATCATATGCGCCAACCACAGCCCATACACATACCCCGAACAACCCAAATTTACATCCAACGCGGCACAACTCTTCGGCAAATCCAAACGGCCATGTAGTACCGCAGCATTACACGGCTGCGGATAGTCCGGCGTTTGCGTCACAAAAATCACTGCGTCAATCGCCTCAGGCTCGAGACTCGCTGCGTTCAATAGTCGGCGGGCAGCAGCTTCGCATAAATCTGCCGCGGTCGTGCCCGGCTCGACGACGCGACGCCGATCCAGCCCAATGGTTTTCTTCAAGCGTGCGATTTGCTTCTCGTTACCACCAAATAGAGCGACCTCATCATCGATACATTTCTCCATCGGCGGCACACAGGTAACGACCCCGCCGATTTGAATCTGCTTGAAACTGCTTTTTGCCATGAATACTGACCATGTGCAGGATTGCACAAAGTGAAAGCCCATTTTACCGAGAATTCGTGGCGCGTGATCCGCCCACTAGCCTCGCTTCAGGCGATCGGTCATCGACAGCTCAGCGCGCAGCTCGACTGCCACTGGAATCTTCCAATCCGCCATTCGCCCACGACAATGCTGACGGATCAACCGTTTCCAGGTACGCAAGTCTTGGTTCGATGAGGGTACGATCACACACGCAACCATATGTCCCGTAACTGCAGCGGACTTAGCATAAACTGAGCAAGCCTCAACACCTTCAATCTCAGCGATTACTCGCTCCACCTCTGCCGGGTACACTTTTTGCCCACCCACATTGATTAACTGACTGCGCCTGCCGATAATTCGTAGGTAGCCACCGTCGGCTTCTTCCACCAGATCGCCGGTACGATACCACCCGTCGCGCTCCAACGACGATTCATCGGCGTTTAAATAGCCTAAAATTCGAGAACTCGTCTTCAGCCACAACTCAGCGTCTTGCACGCGCCACTCGACGCCTGAATCTTCAATCCGAAAATAGACACTATCAGTGCGCTGACTCTTAATACGAATCGCACCAGTTTCACTGGTGCCAAACTTCTGTTGAAACGCCGCATTTGGGAATATTTCAACTAAGCGCTCCAGCAGTCTAACTGGCATCGGCTCTGCTCCATACGCGATCACTTCCAAGCTCGAACAATCGAATTTATCTGCAACACCAGCCAACCGCATGAGATTTAAAAACGTCGGTGACGCTGGCAGTATATTGACGTCATACCGCTCCACCGCGGCTCCCACCGCAAGCGCGCTACGAGCCTCAGGCACCACCAATGTCGAACCAGAAAATAAAGTGCGAAACGCAGAATCCAGTCCGCCGATATGATCCGCCAACAGTAACTGCACTGTGCGATCCGCTCGCGGACGCACTTCACAATAGCGGTCCAATAGCGCATTCAAATCATGCAGCATCCCCTTTGGCGCGCCACTGGTGCCGCTGCTAAACAGAATTAAGCCCGCATGCCCACGCGCAGAAAGTTGATTGATTAATTTCGAAGTACTTACGGTCGACGGCTGCGGGCGAAGGCCCTCGGCACTCAACAGAAACGTCGCGCCAGCAATACGCTGTTGCTCGACCTGCTCAGCCATTGGTATCCCTGGCGATAGCGGCAAAGCGATCTGCTGTACGCGAACGATGGCCAAGATCGCAGCCAGCGCGTGCATCGTGCGATCCATCTGAATCGCAATCACCGCTGGCGACTGCCCCATCGCAGGAGACATTAATGCCTCAATTCGATCCACCTCGGCGACAAAATCGGCATACGTCCAAGTGCGCCCGCCCTCATAGCCAGCAACCTTGGCACCGAACTTGGCAAACTGGCGATCAATCCAGCTCACAATTTAAGTCACTCCACCTAAATAGAGCACTTGCCCAGTGATAAAGTCACTATCCTCTCTCAGGAAAAAATCGACCGCATTGATCACATCCGCCGCCTTGCCATAGCGCGGAATCGCCTGCTGCGCGAGCAACGCCTCCATTTTTTCCGACGAGACGCCTTTAATCAAATCCGTCATCACTGGCGTCGGCCCGACCGCATTTACCGTAATCCGCAGCGCTGCCAACTCACGTGCCATAATGCGCGTCAAGCTCTCCACCGCCGCCTTACTGGCCGCATACACTGCCTCACCTTCCAAGTTCAGCGGATGCGCCACAGTCGTGAAATTCACGATCCGCGGCTGCGCGCTCTTGCGCATCAGTTTCGCAAATTCACGACAAAACAAGAACGTCCCGACCACATTCGTCTGCAAAATAGCATTTACCGTCGAACCTGGCGTCAACAAACAATGGTTCATCGAGGCGATCCCGGCATTATTTAGCAGCGCATCGACGGCACCGTTTTGCCGCTTCACATCGCGAGCCATTTCAATCACGGCGGATTCATCACACACATTTAATTCATAGTGCCGATACTGAGCGTGCTCAATTGACGACTCGCCACGACTACAGCCGATGACTCCCCAGCCTTCAGCCAAATAATGCTCCGCCAACGATCGGCCAATCCCTTTGCGCGTGCCAGTAATCACGATGTGCTTCACGCTTCGATCCTTTCTAGTACTGCTTGAGCGAGTGTCTTAACAGTCAAAAACGGCGAATTTCGCGCGCTCATGGCCTTTTCATCCGCGAGCGCAATTGCCGCACCGAATTGCTCAGACACGGCATCCTCCACATCCGCAAGAAGATTCACGAGGCCCATGCTATCTAAGACTCCGTCGTTGCCATACAGTGCAGATTCCGTGCTGGGTTGCTGCAATGTGACTAAATCAAAATCTTCGGCTAACAACCGCACCGATTCAAACACGAGAACTTCAACTTCTTTAAAAGTAGGCATAATGGATATTATCAATATCTAACATCTAGACAGGAGCAGTAAAATAAATAAAACATTTCCTCGCTGATCACTCGCGGTACAAATTGAGCAATCCATTGTCAACTCGAGCAAGAAAGAAAAAAGCAGCGATTCGGGCACTTTTGATCACCTATCAAATACGTAACAAAGTAATTGCACCCAAGCGAAAGCTCTACTTACATATTGATTAATTCGATCCTCGATGCTCTCTTGAGCACTGACATTCGATTCGAAATCTCCAACAATTAAAGCCACAAGAAAGGAAACACTTGGACTTAAAAGCTATTAAACAGGTCGTCGAACTGATGAAACGCTC
>Ga0255752_10000564_pt1 | contig 45829 bp, 65 predicted proteins | sample 011ome_25_FD_179952 | JGI IMG/M metagenome (GOLD analysis project Ga0255752, IMG submission 179952) | Coastal salt marsh microbial communities from the Groves Creek Marsh, Skidaway Island, Georgia - 011512CT metaG (version 2) | ecosystem: Environmental > Aquatic > Marine > Intertidal zone >...
AACAGTCAAAGACCATGCTGTTCGCGGTGGCGTCAAGCAGACCATCATCCAACGCCCTAGCAAAGTTACATTAGATGGTGAGGCATACTGATGTCAGTAGAAAACCTACGCATCGCATTGCGCGATAACATGGACATGACAGTGTACAAGGTGGACGGCAAGCATGGGATGCCCAACGTCCACTACATTGGCGAAGGCAAGTATCCAACTGGTTGGATGCTGCTTTTGCATATCGATGAAATGGGCAAGCGCGTGTCCACTGGGCTGAAGCGAGAGCATGTCAACTGGATGTCAGACTACATCAAGAGTGGGGGCAACGCTTGGGTGATGGTCCGTGTTGGTCGCGAACTGAACTGCCTGTTCTGGGGGGCAGAGGCTGTGCTAAACACGCTATTTGATCGACCCAGTCCAAAAGACTTTGTCGAGCTTGCGGCATACCACAAGCGCGGCAACATGAAGTATTACGACTGGCATGAGATGCAAGACGTGATCATGAACTAGCGCGTGGCGTTTAGAACCTTCTGTGCTGCGTCTGGGTTGAGAGATCCAAGGATGCTTTGCAACGACGCTGAACTTGTTTCTTCTTGTGCTGGCGCTTCTACTGGTGGTTCCACTGGGGGCTGAATAACACCTTCATCTGCACTGACCAACAACGCAGTCTGCAACCAGTTGCGAGGGTCTGTGATTCCCACTGCATTGGCAAAGCGCTTGTATGCTGGAGACTTCATCACCTTATCCATGTTGGGCTGTGAAGCATCCATTGCCAAGCTTTTGAACGCTGGACTGTTCAAGAAATCACCAGCAGCTTGAATTTTCTGCTTGTCTGTTTTGCGCAATAATATTTCGCCAACTGCATCTGCTGCCGCACCACCAGCAGGGCCACCAGCAGCTTGACCAGCGACACCTCGAACAATGCGATTGCCCATTGTGGTATTGAGAATAGACTTGATCAAACCATCGGCAGTCATTGCCTGAACGAGAGCCTGATTTGATTTGCCTGTTGAAAGCACAGCGCCACGCGCCTGTGTGATGCGCTTAGACATTTCATTCAGATCCGCAAATGTCTGGGCTGTTTCAGGCCCAAGGATCTTCATGACACGACTGTAGACTGCTCCGTTTTTCTTCAGGCCATCATAGAACTGAGCAAACTTTGCAAAATCAAATGGGCCATCAAATCCAACGGCTGTCGAGGATGTCAGAGATCCAATAGCTGTCGCGACTGCTTCACGCTGAAGCTCTTGAGGAATGATCTTCAAGGTGCGGTTTAGGTTTGCGATGTCGCCTTTCTTGCCGCTGTTGATTGCTGTCAAAAGCTTTGGTGCGATACTGCCTTCGCCGTCTTTGCCGAAGAAAGAAACTAGGCGCTTTTCCAACGCTTTTTGTTTCGCTGTTGTTTGATTGGCCAGACGCAATGTGGAACGCGCTTGATCACCGCCAACTGACTGGGCTGTGTCCAGATAGTCATCAGTCAGCGCGGCATAGATCCGCTTTGCTGTGCCTGTGTCCATATCAGCATATTCGCCTTCGCCTTTGTTGATCGCGCGGCCAATGCTGTTTCTGAACTTCTTCAATGCTGCGAATGTCAAAGGTGTGTTTGCATCTGTGAGTTTGTTAAACAAGGCTTTTTCTTTGCCTGTCAACGCGCCTACCCCACCAACTTCTTCGAGGATCTGATTAATCAGCATGACGCTGTTGCGTGGCTCGACCACTGAGCTTGCAGGGACAAGCTGATCAACTTGCTTGTACATCTCAGACGCAGATCTTTCGAGTTCACCTCTGGTGTTCAACACGTCAGTTTTTACGCGATCTGCAATTGACGAAATATCTGGATTGGCATCCAACTCTCGCATGATTTCATCTGCGCGTTGTGAGGCTAAAACAACTGTATCTCTAAATGTTGCTTCTGCTTCGCTTCCAGCAAGAGAACGAGATAGACCAGCCGCACCTTTTAGCTGCGTGTCATCGCTCAATACATCTGCTGGGACATCGATGCCAAGACGACGTGCTGCTGCTGCCGCCTGTGGATTGATACGAGCCGCCTGTGCGATTGCTTCTGCCGCTTCTTGTGATCCACGTCCACCAGACGAAGCAATCCTTATAAGCTCTCCCAGACGCTCTGGTGTCATGCTAGATACTGAAGGTGGCTTTGGCGTCGCATCGATCTGAAATTCTGTTTCGCGCAGTGCAGCAAGCTCATCTGGAGTAAAGCGTCTTGCCACTTCTGCCTCTTGAATGCCACTGACGCTAGGATTGCGAACACTGCGTGGACGCATGACAGAGGTTGGAGATCCAGCAAATGCGTCTGGCATTGCCATCATGTCTCTTGCAAATCGATCTGCTGTGCCTTCATCGACGCCAGCGCGTGTGAGAATGTCAGCAGCGCCACCCACCAGATAGCCATATCCAGCCATGCCATAGCCAGCCGCTGTAGCCATGCCATCGCCAATGAACTCAACAGCATCTCTGAATGCCTTGGGGAACTTTACTTGGATGTCGCCATAGCCCAGTGGCATCTCTTCAGGAAGGTCTGTAACGCCTTCACCAGTATATGGGTTCAAACCACCACTGGCTTGCTTTGCTAACTCTAGGCCCGGCTGTGAGTATTCTGTGCGGAAGTCTGTCGGCTTTTTTTCCTGTTCTGGCAGCTCTGAGTCATCAACACTTGGAAGCATTGGGTCAACAGCTTGAGATTCAGCAGCTAAAAGTTGCTGTTTCAGCTTTGCTTGCTTTAGTTTTGCTTCTCTTAGTTTTTCTTCAGCCGTTGCCATTTTACAAACCCAACTCTTCTAGCCGCTTTAAGTATGCATCAAGTTGATTGCTGTCCAATGAATCTAGATCAACATCTTGCAACGCCGCTCTATCCATTGTGCTGAAATCAAAGTTTGTTCCAGACGCTTTACGCTCTGCTTCGATGCGTTTTAGCTCTTCTTGCTTATCTCTGACGTGACGCAACCAGTCACCAACTGTCTTATCGCCATCAGATAAGAAGATTGCCTGATCGTTTAGATAGGCCATAAGCTTGTTCTGTGCTTTGATCTTATCATCTAGCCATTTGATCAAATCAGCTTCTGGCAAGTTTGTTGGCAGCGCTGTGTTGAGCGCCATGTTCAATTCGCTTTCGCTTAGAGCGCCGAAAGTAACAGATCCTACAACATCTAGACCAAGACGGTTCTTGACGTTTTCAAGAGCGATTGTTGAAGCTTTCCAGTTGGGCAATAGATCAGCAAGCTGACCAGAGTTTGCACCACCGCCACCTTGATCTTCTGGCAAGAGAAGTCTTTTCGCTTCTTCTAGGTTGGCAATGTTTGTTCTAATTTCACCAACTCTTTCAAACGCAGCAAGTGCGGTGTCAACGCCAACAGTGCCAGCACGTCTTGCACCTGATCGCTCACCCTGAAGCTGAATGCCACGCTCTTCAGCTTCTGTAATGGCTTTCTGCGCTTCTTCACCAGTTACTTCGTTACCAAGGCCATCCACAACTTTGCGTGTGCCGTCGTTAAATGCATAAACAATTACACCGCCATCAAGTATTTTACTTGATTGAACATTTGCTGCATCTTCGTCTGTTCCACCCTTACTGTCAGTCCAATCTTCAGGTGGTACAGTGGCCCAACCTTGGCTTTCAAATTGTTTAGCATCAGCTTCGTTTTTAACGACAACAGGATCAAAACCAGTTTTAAAGAATTTGCGTTCTTTGAATGTAGTTGTGCTTGTGCTTGGCTTTTCATAAGGAGCCACAACTTTACCAGCAGCTTTCTCCGCTTGTATTTCTGATGGCGTCATGACTTGCGGCACACCGTCAACCATGACGTTAATGTATCCAGCCTTTGTAACCGTTGGTGGCTTCAGACTTGGCGCAAGAGACAACGCAGTCTGCATCCGCGCACGATCTGTCTCTTTCTTCTCTTTTTTCTTGGCAGCTAGGTAATCGGCTGGTGCTTGCATCGCTCCCACAGCAGATCCTAATACAGTAGCACCCGGCTGTGACGCCTGACGCCCCATCTCAAGGAAGTATTGCAACGCCGCCTCATAAGGGTCAGGCTTCTCAACTTCAGGGTAAAGCTGTTGGGCAAAGTCGATAGCCATCTGGCCACGCTTTGTGCCGCCAGCCAACTGACCTAAAATGGGAGTCAAAGCACCCATGTTACCCATGTCATTTACGCTGCTTCCTGTGGCTCCAAGGCGTGTTTTTGCTACCATGACCTACCCCTTAATCGTTTGCCATCTTATAGGCGCTGTACCCTGCGCCCAGACCGCTGAGAAGCTGCGCGTAAACTGATGGGTTTGCCTGATAGCTGGACCCTAGCTCATAGCTACGGCTTCTTGTGCTGTATGGTGTACCAGACAATGCACCAAGTGCGAAGTTGACCATCTCTTGTGGGTACATTCTCTGATCCATGTAATCTGCGTATGCCAAGTCGAGCGCACGTTGATCCAAGATGCGCTGCGCCTCGCCAGCAGAGATAAGCCCAGCCGCTGCACGGTTTTGCAGATCCATGACCAAGCCACCCATGTTTTGGTAGGCGTTCATCTGAGCGATACGAGCTGCTTCGTCTGTCTCGAAACCTTGGCGTCTTGCCTCTTCTGCTCCAAAACGTGCCGCACGTTCATCGCCATAGCGACCATACATGATGTCTTCTGCGCCGAATCTTGCAGCGCGATCTGCCTCTGCTTGCTCTCTGCGCATATCTTCTGCTGAGAAGCGACCAGAGCGATCTTCCATAAACTGACCGCGCATAACGTCTTCTGCACCAAACCGCGCTTGCTGATCTGCCATGAAGCGATCTCGCATGACATCCTCTGCGCCGAAACGCGCTTGGCGATCTTCCATGAATTGGCCACGCATGACATCTTCCGCGCCAAATCGTGCTGCACGATCTCGCTCTGCCTGTGCCAAGTCTTGGTCGTATCTCTGTGCCGCAAAGCCCAAACCTTCACGCGCTGCCTGTGCGCGTAAGTCTCCAGCCGCTCTTGAGCCTTCCCCTGCTGCTGTGCCTTCGAGAATGCCTAGTCGAGATCCACCAAATGCACCACTACGCGCTGCTGCTGCTCTGGCTTGGTTTTGCGCTTGAATTGTCTGCTCTTCGATTTCACGAATAGCTGGGTCCATAGACCGCTGGTAGATGTCCATGTATTGTTGCGCAGCATCCATTGAGAATGGAGCGGCAGATTCACCAATCAACTCTTCGCGTGTCGCACCTTGGTATTGGCCAAGTAGATCTTCGCGTGTTGCGCCTTCATACTGACCAAGTAGTTCGTCGCGTGTTGCACCCTGATATTGTCCTAAAAGTTCATCTGCTGATAAGCCTTGGAAGTCACCTTCCAGATAAGCACGGCTTGCACCACTATATGGCGTACCCATCAGCTCTGCACGGCTGGCAGCGTCGTATCCTTGGCCTAGCGTGTTTGCAATGGCAGAGGCACGGTTCATGTAGGGTAGATAGTTTTCAGCACCAGAGCGCAGTATTTCCATACCAGCGCGTTCATCTGCTGTTAGCTTGCTTCCATCGTATGTGGCTGTTCGCTCACCTGTGTAGATAGGATAGTCAGATCCAGCGATACCTGTGGCAGAAGTAAAGATCTCTCGACCAGCAGCAGCAACCCATTCTGGGATCTCTGTGCCTTCTACGACATTCGTTGCTTCAGGCAATTCAGTGTATGATGGTGTGCAAAAACCGCCCATTTAAGCCTCCGTGTAGAGCGATCCGACCTTGTTTAAGCCAAGACGCTTATAAAACTTATCTTTTCGTTCATGGTCGCCAGAATAAACGTGTCCCAGCTTTACCTTCATATTAGTATCTCTTGCGATTTTCATAAAGCTTTTGACCAAACTAATCGCAGCTCTTGATGCTCTATGCTCTTTGTAAACGAAAAACCAGAGATCAGCTATATATTTTTCCGTGGACCACCAGTCTGAGCTATCTAGGCCAGCCATTGAGCCAGCGATCTTTCCATCAATTTCGTATATCAACACAAAGCCTTTGTGGATTGCGTTATTGATGGCAGCAGTTAGCTTTTCAGAATCGATGGAAGGAACTTCGTCAACAGTCTCAGAGTGCATTACATGCAGCATTACATATAATTCAGAAAGATCCTCGACTGTTGCAAGTCTCAGCATTACCCCATACCACCTAGTGCGCCCATCTGTGGGCCAGCTTGCTGCTGTTGCTGACGTGGCGCTTGTCCACTTTGTGAGATCGCTTGCATCAGAGCGCGAAGTTCAGGAAGTAGCATCAGCAGTGCCTTTGCCGCTTCTGGCGTAATCGCACGATCTAGTTCAGCAAGTTGCTCGTCTGACATTGCGCCTAGTCGAGACACCAAAACTGCTGCCAATTCTGCTGATGGCTGCATGATGTTTTGCCGCGCTTGGTTTACTGTGTTTTCATCAGGCGCTTGACCTTGCTGACGTGGCATACTTGCGCCACGCATGTCAGGCATTTCTGGTCTTTGGTTCATTTGTGGTTGTCGTGCCATGATAGGCTCCTTTTAGAAGAATTTAGACAAGAACCCGACAATTGCACCAGAGCCGGGGATAATTGCGTTTGCGACGTATGAGAGAACAGCCGTTTTACCAGCGTCTTTTGCAGCTTCAACTGGATCTGCACCCATCGCCACCTGAGTAATAAAGTCAGCACCAGCAGCAAAGCCTGTAGTTTTCAAGTTAGCCGCTCCAGATTGTGTTCTAAAGTCAAGACGGTTCATGACTCGACCACCGTAATCAGCAGCGGCAGCGCCACCAACTCCAGCGCCACCAGAAATTATACTTTTACCAGCTTGCACGGCTTGTTGTGGTGCTTGATCTTTATTTAAGAAGTTAAGTGGGTTTATCGCGCCAAAGCCAGCTTTTGCTGCTTCTTCAACTCCAGCGTTTCCAGCAAGTGCAGACCCAAATGCACGTCCAGCCCCTGCTGCTGTTGCCCCTGCGACCTTCTGTCCAGCGCGAACTATCTCTTGCTGCTGTCGCAACGCCTCTTCCGCGTTCATGCCATACTGCTCTGCAAACTCTTGGCGAAGACGATCCATCTCTTCAGATGTCATGTTCAAGTCTTCAGCAGGGTCATAGGTAATCGTGCCTGTCTGCTGTGCTTCGATGAACTGGAACATTGGCATATACTTTGTGCCGTAGATGTTTTGCAGTTCACCCATTGCAAGGCCGGGGTCGCGAGACTTTAGTTCAATGGTTGGTAGCGTGATTGTACCGTCTTCGTTGGTAACTGGCGCATCAATCATTGCGCCACCTACATTGGCTAAAGCCCCAATGTTTGGGGCTAAGTTAGGGATCAAATCAGAACCAATAATGTTAGACGTATTGATTAGACTTCCATCAGCACCAACAACAACAGCCATTAGCTTACCTCCAGTAAACTCGCCACAACATGCAACCGATCTGCCGCTGCCGCTGTAACCTTAATAATTTCGTTCTCTTGTACAACAAGAGGATTAGTCAAAAGCTCATCTGTAGCATTAGCAGATATTGCCTTAGTTTTAAAGATGCTAAACACATTACTGTCTGAGTCGGTAATTGTGACCGTAATACTGTCTGCATTTCCGCTGTCTTCTGACACCAAGATTGACTTAACGATAGCCGTCGTCGCCGCTGGACAAGTGTATAGCGTTGTGGCGTCTGTAGTTGTCAGATCGACTTTTGCGTTTTTGTAATTGTTTGCCATTACGTCATGAACCACGCTGTAGCTTCAGCCTGATCTACTGCATTGTTCAGACCGACAGATGCAGCAAAGTATGTGGCTTGTTTTTCTAGTTCGAGCGTGTTGGTCAGACGTGCCATATACCCCTGACTATAGTCTTCAGGGGGTGACGGTAGTCTGAGTGTCGCAAGACCTTGGCCTGTTCTAGTTGTCATCGTAAACTATCCGCTCTTGTGTTTATCCTAAAGTCACCCAGCGACCAATCATCCTGTGTTCCTGTCGTTTGGAACTTCACGCTAACCTGACGACCCTTGGCACGGACACTGACCTTCTCAGTTGTGCTTGTCATCGCAAATGGACCTTTTACTGTCTCAGGGGCAGATGGGTACTTGCGTGTGTTCAGGTACAGATCCATCGATGTGTTGGCAGACATGGTGACGTTTGGCACGATCTTATCAACCAAATACAGGTTTTCACCTTCAGCAGTAAGTTCGCGCGGTGAGCTTTCGATGTATGCATTCATGGCCGCGCCATTTGCACTTGTGCCTGTTTCGTGATTGTACAAGAACCCATCAGGGTCAAACGCAAACGGCTCATTTCGAGCGCCGAATGTGTCGTTCCATGTGGTTCTATCCATTGATCCAATCGACCATGCATTTTCGACATAGTTATATGTGACGTAGCTGTCTGGCTCTGGATTGATCGCAAGTGGATTGTCTTCGCTGACGTAGAACCAAGTGATTTCCTTGAACTGCTTGTTGTGGCCAACCACCACTTTATCCATGTAGCGATTGATCATACGATCAAAGACATAATACTTAACTGGGCATGACAACTCTTTAACAATACCGTCGTATGCAAAGAAGTTACGCTCACCCATCCAGAACACGTTGCCGTCGATGCTGATCATTGTGTTTATACCAGCCGCTCCAGCATCTGTGGCCAGTAGACGGAATGAGAAGATGAATGGCGCACCCACAAATGTCATGCCGTAGATGGCTTCGTCAGTAGATATGATGGTTTCTTCACGCGCATTGACGATGGCAACGATCTTTGTGCCAACTTGCAGTCGCTGATCGCCAGCAGTGTTTAGCGCAGTTGGCGCAAACTTGGTAAAGTCTTCTTGTGTAGACCAACGCACCAGCATGTCATCAACATCTCCACCACCACCAACGTCATAAGCTTGGCATCCACCAGCTATAAAGTGACGATCTGGGAAAGACACAGTGGTGATACGCGCGACAGATGGAACGCTTTCTGCGCCAGCAAGTGACGACGCTAAGACAGCGCGATTTCCAATGCCACCAGAAGTATCCCAATAGTATATCGCACCATTACGCACTGTCGCAATCAAATCTTCGCCCCAGAGGTTGAGATTCCAAGAGCTGTTGTCCAAGGCAACGTCGGCATTTGCAATAGAACGTGGTGTACCCCAAGCTTCGTTGCCCCAGCCACCAACACCCCAACCAAGTGCAGGGTCAGAGCTTTGTGCGCCTAATCCCTCATCAATGCCAATCAGATATTTAATTGCGATGTCATTGCCACCGCCAGACGCAACGGTAGATGTGGCCGCTGTGGGTAGTTCGATTGTGTATGTGTTAGCTGTTACGACAGTAACCTGATAGCCATAGTAGTCGTTAATCTCATCCGCTGGAATACCACCGATTGCATCAGCGCCACTGATTGCAACCCAATCGCCAGTCTCAGCGCCATGATCTTCGTCTGTGATTGTGACTGTTGTGCTGCCGTTTGTGGTAGCTAGTGGGTCAATCAAAACCTGAGTTACTGTTGCGCCATCTGCGTGTGTGTCAGCAGTCGTTCCGTTTGTGCCTCTGGTACAGCCTGTAAGCGTCAGAGAGCTTATGCCAGTGTAAGTTATGATCTCGTCATCAATTTTGATAACACCAGCACTCAGAAGGCCATCTACGCTTGCTACGTCGATGTCTGTCTCGACAGCGTCCAAAACCTCTGTCGTAGTTGTTTGCGTGTCTGACTGATCACGAAGGGGCGTGATGTCGTACAACGCACTATTTAGCAAGATGAAGAGGTGATTGTGAGTGCCGATTGCCATATAGTCTTCACCATCTGACAAGGCTCTCCAGTATACAGCTTTCCGTGCAATGCCTGTCAGTGAGACAGTATCTTGAGTGACTGTTCCGCTGGGGTCCAGCTTGGTCATGTCTTCTTTTTGCCATCCACCTATTTTGGTTGGATAGCCATTGCGAAAACGAACTAGGTTACCATCAACCCAAAATGGACCATTTTTACCAGCAGCATATTCTGTGATGTCTTTAACAATGCCGGGGTCATATTTTAGGAGTTGTAGCGGCATCTTTAACCCTCAAGCCATGCGTGGATTTTTTTGGTTTCTTTGATACGATGATCAAGTCCAGTATAACCACCATTTATGCGTTTTGTAAGCTTCTTGATTATATCATCTGTAACGCCTTCATCACAAATTTTCCAGAGATTGTTTTTGTTGAAGAACCAAACCGCTGTATCCATCGCGTAATCTTCTTCAAGTTTTGTTGGATCTGTTAGCACTTCTGGTGCTTTCATATCTGATGCAAAAGCTTTGACGTTGTTATACCCGGTCAACTGGATAAATCCGCGTCCAATGTACAGGCTGGCTTTTTCCTTAGTGTCGTTGCCGAGCTTGTAGTTTTTGCCACGATTTTCATCAAAGTAAACTTGTTCAGCAAGCGCCTTTGGATTTCGCGCAAAAGGTTCTGCTGTTTTTTCATCTGGGAAACGACTAGGCCATACCTTCATCAAGGCATCGACAGAGTAGTTTAGGTTTTCCTTGGTGTATTTAAAAGATCCAGATTCATGGACAACTTGGCCTAGCAAGTGTGCGCCACGAACTGGTGATAGCTCATAGTATTTTGCAATCCCACGCGCTGTGTTGGGTCCAAATGCACCATCTGCTGTGCATCCACACTTTTCCTGAAGTAGACGTAATGCCTTGCTCATTTCATACTCCCCTTCATATCAAACATGCCTTCGTGGTCACGATTGATGTATTTGAGTTCGTTTTCAAGCAACGCTACACGCTGCTGTAATGTGGTAATTGCTTTAATAGTAGAAGCAAGCTGCTCATGTTCTTCCCAGATTTCATCAGCTTCATCCCACAAATACTCAATCTCCATAAACGCATCTTTAACGTCACGCTTGAGATTGACGTTATCTTCGATAGCCATCTTCGATCCAAGCTGGCTAACCGTTTCTTCGAGGCTTGCTATAGTTGCTGCCTGTTGCGATACCCACCACACACCGCCAGCAAGCTGGATAGCCATTGCCGCGACAAGCGCTATAGGTACTTTCAGGTTTTCCATCACTTCTTACCGTAATACTTAGAAACCGCACGATTACCAAACCAGAACGACATAATAGCTGCAAACAAGCCAGCCGTGTTGTCGTCCCAAATTACATTCAAAGCGCCAGCCAAGTCAGCACCCTGTTCATTCATCATGGTCATTACAGCCACAATTTTGATGGCCACGAAAAGGCCAAAAAAAGCATAAGTGATGACAGGACGGACTGAACCTCTGAGCGCATTAACAAATCCACCAGCGTCGATGCTGTCATGCTTATACAATCCTTCTGTTTCTTTAATCTCTGCTTGCTTATCTAATTCTTGTAGCTTGAGTTCAGATCGCTTGGTCATCAGATCCATTTCAAGCTGCATCCGCTCAAGGTTGTGTTTGTGTTCTTGCCCAGCTTTGAAGTAGTTCAAAACCTCTGGCAAAAACGACGTACCAAACCCCAACAGGCTCCCTAGTAAGGTCATCATTTGTTAGCTCCCATGTTGCTAAATCCAAAATACGCAGCAGTCACACCAGAAACTGCGACAACATAGACAGCAGCTATATCGGCCAACAAATCAGCGGCAGTATCTAAGCCAAGGAATGAAGCCAACACGATCAATAATGGATAGGCCAACATGCCGCTCAACGCGAACCATGTCATTCTAAGCTGCGCATCTCGCTTATGGTCAGCATCTTCCATTTGACGCCGACGATCTTCGAGCATGATTTCACGCTCATCTGGGTCTAGCGTCCCATTTTTATTGAGATCATAATCATCTGATGTCATTTGCATACCTTTCTGCTATGCGCTTATGATGCGTGATTATAACCACTTTTCCAAATTTGTCATATACAACGTATTGCCCCAACTTATTTGACCTCAACGACGAGGCAAAAGAGTCCCGAATTTTGGTTTTTTCTGAGGACTTTTGCTTTGTTTTTTTCGGCATAACACGCATCTTCGGTAGAGAATGTGCCTAATTGATAATGCTCCATGTTACCATTTAACAGATGTATCCAGACCAAAACCCACATCACCAACGCTCCAGATATACACCTAAATAATATACCCCCAGAATAACACCTGTTGCAGCAAGAGTAATAACAGTAATAGTCTGTATAAGCTCAATTTGTTCTGCACGTTTCTTTTCCGCTGCTTTCTTGGCTTCTTGCCGTGCTTTTCGTGCTTCAGCTTGCCACTGAATCCACCTGTCCCACTGCCCCGGTCTTCCGTAGAGGCGAATGTAAGACTCTAATTCTTTGCGTTGTTCTCTAAGCTTTTCGAGTTGTTGGAACTCTTCCCAGTCACCCTCAGATCCACCTGTAATGGCAGTAATCGGACTGTTCTTTTTCTTTTGAACAGCGTCTTTTAATTCTTCTTCTGCTGTAAGAAATTTCCCTACAGACGCCATAAGGTCTGCACCTTCACGCCCATTTTGGATGCATGTGCGAATGACGCTATATGCTGCGTTTGCAGCGGCAATGGTTTCCAAAATTGCCATTAGGTCAACTCCAACCTCACTGGACAAACGTAGTCGGGACTCACACGGTAGACCCTATCATAGTATCCGAAGCGCCTAGATCCACAGTCGTAGAAACAGGCTTTGTAAAAGCCAAGTTGAAAACTCTGGCCCCAAGCAACTAGGACCAGAGTACAAATCATTTTCGTTCCACCAGACGATCTAGTTTTTCGTCCAGTCGATCTAACCGATCTAGCACACGATTGATGTCGCTATGCACTTCGGTTTTTGTGATGTAGTCACGCGCCATTTCTTCGCGCGTTCTATTTAACAGAATTTGGATACGCTGCACCTCGGCATACGCGCTACGAAGAATCCAACCTGTGAGTCCCAACGCAACGGTAAGCACCGCTGACCACAACATATCCATTTCCATTAGTTTACCACTTCAGCCTCTTCGACTTCTTCCGCTGGATTTTCCAACGCGTCAGCTAATAGTTCAACGAACTTCTGACGCCCAATAGACAGTTGGTCCAAGTTAAACTGAGCGTTGCCCAGCTTACGTTCCAAATCCTGAACGTGGTTCAGGTATGCCTTTTGAGTGTCGTTCATGTCTTCGACAAAGTATTCTGTGTCGTTGACTGTGATGGGGGTCTTTTCATTTTTTCCCATGCTAGTCTCCTATGTTAAAGTTTTACGAGTTAGCTGCAATCGCAGCGTTAACCGCAGTCATATCTTCCGTTGTCCAGAAGTCTTTTGCAACCATTAGCTGTAGATGCTCTACGTTGCGTGACACAGTGTCAGCCCAATCGTCATCGTCCATGTCCTCTGGTTGCCCAGCGTTTAGCAAGTCAACAGAGTGACCCATTGCTGTGTAGTGTTGTGCGATTTCTTCCGCAGTTGGTGTATCAGTCATGTCTTTCTCCTTTTCTGACTGGTTACGATTAAGCGTTTTCTAGGGCAGTGATCCGTGCCTCTAGTTCTTTGATTGTAGCGACCAAAAGTGGCACTAGCTTGCTTTGGTCAATGCCTTGGTAGACAGGGTTGCCATCTGCATCGACTTCGTTGTGTGTACCTGTCACGGCTTCTGGAACGATAGCTTGAACCTCATGCGCAATGAAACCATCGACAGTCGTGTCAGGCGTGTTAATGAAATTAAACTGATGCACAGGGATTTGCTTGAGACGGTCTGTTGCGCCTGTTAGTTCAACTACGTTTTCTTTTAGACGGTAGTCTGATGATGTGTTGAATGAAGTTGTTGAGGAGTTATGAGTAATGCTCCCCACAGACGCATTGCTTGAGTTGTAAAAATCAGCGATTACACCTGTTCCACCAGAGCCAACAGTATCTTTAATCCGCATTCCCGCAGTCGTGCCTCTTGCGTAGTCAATCGCAACTACACCCGCACTTGGGTTTGACACAGTATTCACAAACAGCTTGCCAGAACTATCAACATATAGCCTAGGATTACCATCCCCATCCGATATTACGATTTGGTTGCTTGAGGAGCGGATGTCCAAGCCGCCTTGGTTGCCGTTGTAGCGGCCTAGGATGGTGTTTTTGGTGCCTGTGGTCATAAAGTAACCAGAAGAGGTTCCTAAATATGTATTGTGTGTGCCTGTGGTATTATAGGCACCCGAACTCTCGCCCATGAAACAGTTAAATTCACCCGAAGTATTAGAGACCCCAGCCTGATAGCCTATGAGCGTATTTTTCTCGCCTGTGGTGTATCTTCCTGCCTCAACCCCGATAGCAACATTGTATCCTGAAGTGGAAACGTTTTCTAAAGAATAAGGGCCAATCGCTATGTTTGCGGTGCCAGTAGTATTACTAAACGCAGCCCTATGCCCGACCGCCGTGTTGTTGGCGGCGGTGGTGTGGGAGTAGAGAGCCTCTTGTCCAACCGCAGTGTTCGAACCACCCGTAGTTATATTACCCAAGGCTGAGTGACCAAGAGCCGTGTTATTACTGCCTGATGTTAAATAACGGAAGGGTGGCTGGGCGGCACCCGAGTATGCACCAATACCGACGTTTTGCGCTGCTGATGTTGCGTCATAGCCAACAGCCTGACCTATAAAGACGTTACCCGCACCAGAAAAGCTGCCTGAAGCTCCTCGACCAGCGTTGTCACCGATAAAAATACTGCTTCCCGTTGTAGCAGTTGAGTAACGACCCGCAGCAAAACCGACCCCTACACTGGCAACGCCACCGTTAATACTACCTAAAGCGTTCCAACCAACGGCAACATGAGATGTGCCCGTTGTATTACTCGTCAGTGCTTGGTGCCCCACGGCTACCTGAGAATGACCAGTCGTTGTGTTGTACAGTGACTGTTTGCCGATAGCCACGTTTTGATAACCTGTTGTGCTAAACCGCATTGCGTTCCAGCCCATGGCGGTGTTGTCGTTTGCTGTCGTACTTACATATAAAGTAGCCTCGCCAATGCCGACATTATAGGCACCAGTCGTATTACCAAATCCTGAGCCATGACCTAAATATGAATTACTAACGCCCGTTGTATTAGTATACCCAGACTGATACCCAACGGCTGTGTTAGAGTTTCCGTTGCTGGAGTTTAAGGCTTGATACCCCACTGCGGTGTTGGAGCTGCCTGTAGTGTTGGAGTAGAGGGCATTATCACCTAATGCTGTGTTATTTCCACCAGTAGTGTTGAAACGCAAGGCTTGAAGTCCAACAGCAGTGTTACGATTACCTGTAGTGTTTGCAAACAGAGTAGAATTGCCAACAGCTACGTTTGATCCTGTAGTGTTAGAACGCAATGCTTGAGTGCCAAGAGCTGTTGATTGTGTGCCAGTTGTGGTAGCATACGCCGCCTCATAACCTACAGCAGTAAGGCCATAAACATTGTTATTTGATGTATACCCAGCACGATAACCAAGTGCGGTACTTCCGTTATTGTTAGCGCCACTATGCAGTGCATGATAACCAACAGCAGTGTTACTGGAATTGTTATTGTAATAGAGGCTTCCGTACCCCAAGGATACGTTATAACTACCAGTAGTGTTATTTACGAAAGACTGGTGCCCTATAGAAGTGTTTTGCGTACCCGTTGTTACGCCATAACCTGACTGAAAACCCATAGCGACATTTGAATCACCGCTGGTAACAGACTGTAGTGCAAGGCCACCAAACGCTGTGTTATAAGAGCCTGTATTTGTAGCATTACCTAGAGCTAAATAACCTACTCCTGTATTGTATCCCCCTGTTGTAACACCACTTAAAGCATAATTACCAAACGCTGCGTTCTGTGTGCCTGTTGTCTGGCTTTTTAATGCCCAATATCCCGCCGCTGTAAAGTTTGTTCCTGTAGTATTTGCATAAGCAGCCTGATAGCCAACTGCTGTGTTGTTGCTGGCGGTGGTGCTGTTTCTTAAAGCATCACGACCAAAAGCAGAATTGCTTGCACCAGTTGTGTTTGATACAAGTGAACTAGCGCCCATTGCCACATTGTTTGTGCCTGTGGTATTGGCGTACAAAGCACCAACACCGAAAGCGTCAATGCTTGTGCCTGTTGTGTTGCTATAAGCCGCTTGATAGCCCACAGCAGTGTTGCTAGAGGCTGTGGTGTTGGACAAAAGTGCGTTCGACCCGATAGCTGTGTTATAAGCGCCCGAACTATTTTCACGCAGCGCAATTCGACCAACAGCTACGTTGTTGCTACCAGTTACCACAGCGCTCAAAGCATTCGACCCAACAGCTACGTTGTCACTACCTGTGGTTAAGTCATCCCCAGCATTAGCCCCAATCGCTACGTTATGCTCACCTGAAGAATTATCGGAAAGAGCCTGATAGCCCACGGCGGTATTATTAGACGCCGTTGAGGCTGCATCTAAACTTGCACTACCAACTGCAACGTTATTACTGCCTGATGAAATATCATTCCCAGCATTGTCTCCAATCGCAACGTTATGTGCGCCTGAAGTTAACCCAGCTAAAGATACATTACCTAGTGCTGTGTTCCTTGCTCCAGTAATAGAAGCATTTAACGAACCATCACCCAACGCCACGTTGCCAGTGCCAACAGGATAGTTACCATCCAGCTTAATCGTGCCGCCATCGACATCTAAGTTTGCATTGATATCAACATTTTTATCAAACTTAACCGCCTCAGAACCGTCTGTTGTGACAAATGTCATGTAGGCGTTGTTAGCTTCTTCGAAGACAAGTGCAGCAGCATCGTTGTCTACAAACTTCATAGACCCTGCTGCTGTAAATGTAACTGCGCCATCGCCGCCACCAGCTTTAATGTCACCATCAACAGTAAGATCATTATCAATAAACAGATCGATGATTGATAAATCTTCTGAAAGCTCAACTACATTAGCCGCTGCTCCAGCGCCATCAGTTGCAATGATTTTAGACTTACCATTTGCAATCGTGATGTTTGTACCAGATCCTTGGCTTATGATGATTGACTGGCCACCACTTGTGTTGTTCTCAATAATCCAAACTTTGCTGACTGTGTTGGGATCAAGAGTAAGTGTTCTAGTTGTAGTTAGATCCGCACTGGAGTTTATCTTCAGAGCAAAAGAACGCAGAGCATTGTCTGATCCAGATCCATCTGGGATAGTAAGTGTGGTATCAGCATCTGCTACGGTAAACGATCCGTAACCGAATGCATCCGCTATCAATTCAAGGTTTGTATTAGTCTTCGTACCCCAAGAGCCAGCGTTCTCGCCAGTGGCCATTTCTTCGAGGCGAAGGTCATTGTCAAAGGTACTAGCCATACTGTTTTTTCCTTATATTAATCGATACGAATGATAGCAGTTGCACCCGCCGCTGGGAATACAATTCGGAACGTACCTGATGTCACTGTGAAGTCTCCACCAAAGCTTAATACTGCGATTGCTTGGTTGGATTGTGTTGAGTTATAAATCAAAGCACCAGCCGTTGTGAATGATGCAGATGTCCATTCAGGATCATCAAAATCAACATATGCTGTAGTTCCAGATGTACCAATTGTAGCACCTGTAAGAGTCACACCACCAGCCGTATAGCCTGTCCCTGTAATCTCTTCAGTCGTTGTATATGCTGTAGTTGTTGAGTCCAAAGTCGCTGATGAAGTATACAGCGCTATTTTGATTGTATCAGTATCAAGGTCTTGTTCACCTTGGAACAAGTCTTCCTTAAAGCTGGTACACATTGCTTGAGTAATAGCCATTATAAGCCTCCGTTATATTCAGCAGCATAGTCTCGCTGCATTTCTTGTACAAATAATTGCACTGCTTCGTCAAACTGTGTCTTATAAAGCGATAGTGTTTCTCCAGCTTTGAGGAAGGCTGATGCTTCATATAGACACGCTGCTAATAACACATTTTCTGCGTTATCTCCAATCCAAGTATTTGCGTTACCTGAACTTAAACCTGTTTCTGGGGCGATGTAGTCAACTTGATAAGTTGATGTCGTGGCGTCTGGGGTAGGGGCCAGTGTGATTGTCGTACCACCAGTAGCTGCTGTTTTGGTTGCATACATCTCTGGCACACCCTCTGTTGTAGAGTTTGGCCAGTAATCACGAAGGTACGAGTCTATTCTGTGATTGAGATATGATGCAGATCCAGAAGTAATGACAGAAACTTGTCGGATCATTCTGGCATCTGGGACAACGTAATCTGCTGTGCCTTGCACAAGGCTTGCTGACGTTGTCTTTCTAAAACACGGCAAGTTTGGTAGGCGCTGATAAATCATCTCTTCAGCTTGTGCGATGATTTGATCAATAGAGGCTGACAACTCTGCGCTATCATCTTCCAAGAAGTTTTGAATGTTAGCTACTAGCTGTGTGTAATTCATGAGCCATTACCCCAAGTTCCATCGCCCCAACCATTGTTACCATATCCGTATGCAATTGTAACTGTTCCAATAGCACCTGTGCCACCTAGACCAGTTTCAGAGATTTCTGAGACAGCTTCTTCCTCATCAATTGTACCAACGCCAGATACACCAGCTATACCTGTTACGTTAACGCGGAACTCGCTACCACCAGATTCACCAATAACATGCAAAACTGCTGTGCCAGAAACACCTGTTTCTTCAAGCTCTGTTTCTTCAGTAAATGTACCAAGTGCGCCAGCCCCAGCTAGGCCATTTTCAGTAATTTCTGATTCAGGTATAAATGTTCCAAGCGAACCTGTTGACGCAAGACCACTAACAACAGTTGCAGTGTCAAAGTCTCCTAGTGCGCCTGTACCAGTTACACTTGTCGCTGAAACATTAATAACAATGTTTGGCGTTGCCGTTCCTGTGTCGCCATCACCAGCCAAACCTGTCTCAGTTAACTCAGCTTCTCCTGTGTAATCACCAATTTCAGCCGTACCAGATAGACCATTAACAGCAGTTCCTGTATCATAATCACCTAATGTTGCTGTTCCAAAAACGCCATTAACTGGAAATTCAAACTCAATAGCAGATATAGGCGCAACAACACCGTGACCCGGAATGCCAACAGGTGGCCTCTGACGTGGGTCTAAGAAAATATCGTAATTGTATCCGACAAAAAATTCTACATTCTCTGGGTCATTGTCTGGACGTGGGTTAAAGAGCGCTGTGGCATCAACAACATTCTTGGCTGGGGTAAGCTGTGGATGCTTTGGCTCCCAGTCTTCTGGAGATACACGCAAGCCATCCCAAGTGGTTTTAAGGTCAGTGTACTTGACCTTTAAACCGCCTCTATCGCTTATCGCTTGAGATCTTTTACCTCTTGCGTACTTGCCCATTAATATAAATTCAGCGCTGTCGGCTGAACCCTCAGAGAAACACCGTCGTTGTCTGATGCTGCTGCAAAGTTAAATGCTCTTTCGTACATCTCGTTTAGCATAGCGAACTTCTCAGGTGCGAACTTCATTGATAACTTGCTTGCCAACCCAGCGCAGATGCATTCGTTCCAGCGATATGGGATGTCTGCATCTTGGTTTGATGCCGTGACATCTTCGAGCTGTCGGATTGCCCAGTAGACCATGCTGTAGTTTGATGAGTCTGGAACTTGCCAAAAGTAAGCGACAGGCGTGAACTGCTTGTCTAGCATGTACTGGCTTGGCTTGCCTTGAGAGCTTTTGTTTGGGAGCTGGTTATAGTCCGATATGGATACGCGATTGACGATCTGATCAGAGTTTGTGCCAGATCCACTGTCACGGATCACCGCACTGATGATGTCTATTGTCCCTGCTGGCAGTGTGTAAGACGTTGTGCCGCTCACCAGTGCCAGTGTTTGCTCTTCCACCGCCCAGTAGTTGATCCCCCTGTTTGCCCACTCAGAGAAGAGTAGGTTGAGGCTACGACGCGCTGATACCGCCCTATCGCCTGTCTGAGTTTGCGGATCTATGTTGCAGCGTTCAAATGCCTCAGTGATGATCTCTTCAACATTTGGTCGAAACGCCACTGTTCCTGAAGTAGCCATTAGATAGACTCCTCAACAATTATACCATCAAACGACGCTGACATGGCGTTTGCTTGGTTTTTGTTACAGATCGCCCTGACCTCGACATCAGACTTTTCTGGTATCTTTAGTGGCTGGGCAAATGGGTACAGGATCTCGCTTTCAGAAACATCAACCTTGACTGCTGTCCGAAAGACTTCGCCTTCGTTGCGTACTAAAAATCGCACAGTCATAAATACGCCACCAGAAGTGCCTGTTCCGTGAGTAGCTATGCCTTGATTGACATATAGGCTTTTCCCTGCTGGCACGGTATATACGGCCATCAGCGTCTGGTTTTCACCAGCAGTGATTTGCGCGTATGTTGTGCCACCGTTGGCGATTGTGATGTTCCCTGCTGGCGCAGAAGATCCAGTTATGTAAGCTCTAAACACACGCAAGAATGTCTGCGTGGTTGTGTATGTCCCAGATCCGTCCAGTGTGAATGTCTCTGAGACTTCGTTGTAGTCTGCATCTAGCCCGAAGATAATGCCAGTCACGCCTGAGTCGGTTGCCCCACTTGCGCTTGTTGCAGTCATGGCGACGGCAGAGCTTGGATATGCGTATATACCGCCAGCGTCCCAGATGGTTTCTTCTACGTTGATGATATTGCCGTTATAGCCATATTTAAACAACGAGGTGTGCCAAGGTATTTGGCCACGCGAAACTTGTAGCTCGAATGGCTCAGTAGTTCCAACTCTACTAATCGAAGATATCTGAGCCATCTTTGCTCCTAGCTATAGAAGATTGTCATAGCGGTGACATTGGTCGCCGTTCCAACGTAGATGTCACTTGTGAACAAAAGACCGTTGTCTGGGATGTTCACAGAGTGAGAGTCTGACGCTAGAAAGTCGAGATCCAAGATCGTTGAACCGCCATTCCCATCAGTTAATGTCAAGCGCCCAGCGCCAGCACCAGTAAGAACCTGTATCTGACGAAGTCTAGCGCGGCCAACAGACGCCCCACCAGTTCCTGTAAGGCGTTTGGCTTTTACGTCTGAATTAGACATTAGCTATCCTTTTTCTTTGGTGGACGGCCACGCTTCTTTTTAACAGGTTTTTCTTCCCATGCCTCATTTACATCAGGTGTGGAAGGGTCATCTGCTTTGAGCGTACCATCATCGTTACGCGCACGAACTTTTTTAGTTTTAAGAGGCGTCCCATCTGGGTTCAGACCTCTTGCTGCTAACTCTTCTGCGCTTGGTGGTTTAAACCTACTCATGCGTCACCTATGATGCTGAGATGGTTGCGCCTGTATCTGAACGCTTCCAGTTTGTTCCGTCAGAGAACGCTAGGATTGCTGAACCAGCAGCACCGTCTGAAACGTAAACAAGTGTACCAGCGCCAGCATCTGAAGCTGATGGTGCAGTTGCAACTGTGTATGTTGGAACTTTGATATCCCCGACAAAACCGTTTGTGGATGTCACTGGACCTGTAAAGGTAGTTGAAGCCATATTAATACCCCTTGCACAAGGTTTCGCCATGCAGTCTGTGCAACGTCAGGTGGGGCGTGATCCTGTCTGCAAGGCTAATGTTGCCCCACGCGCAGAATAGCACATTCGGTTCAAAAAGAAAGAGGCGACTTTCGCCGCCTCTGTTTGTTATTCTTCTTCTGCAAATTCTTCTTCGTTCTGCTTTTCTTCTTCGTAGCATGTTCCGCATAAATGCCACCCATAATCTGGCTGATATTCTCCTTCTGTTGCGTTACAGCGTACACATTGTTTTCTATCTGAGTTACTCATCTTTCTTCCTTTCTTAAAAATACCCTCTGACACTATCTGGTAGATCTTCTAAATGAATGCTTCCCCGATAAAGCGCTTCAGCATATGGTGCGATCTCTTCACGTTCATAACGCTGCCACGCTTCTGAACCATACATTGGTTCAGTTTCACCCCAATGCGCCAAGTCCAATGCTCCCCCAGCATTTAAGTGATTTTCCATACGCTCTAGCATTTTTTCGACGCGCTCTCTAGCCTCATGATGGCCAACTTTATTTGATTGAAGTGACCAATTATGCGCCCACTGATTACCTTTATGATCTGCAACCATAATGTAATAGCTTGTTGCGATGTTGTCTGCTGGCTCTTCTGCCCAAGGGTTGTTGTACTCAAAATCCCACTGAGACATATAGATGAATGCTACTTGTTCTTTTTTCATTTCTTTCTTCCTTTCTCTTACAAGACACAGATATGCACTGCCTAGTATTTTACAAGGGTAAAAAGAAAAAAAATAATTTATCGTTTATTTACAAAAGGAAAGGGGCAGCTTTCGCCACCCCAGTCCAAACCAACGAGGAGTTGATTTATTATGCTGCGCCTTCTGTACCGAAAACACCGCGCCAGTCAGTGAAGCCGAATGAGTAACGCTCACGCACTTTGTAGCGCACGTTACCTGTTTCGAAGTCACCTTCCATTCCCTTTTTCATTGGGGAACGCTGGAACATTTTCAGTCCATCAGGAACATCAGTTGTCACGAAGAACGCATCGCTGTCTGTTAGACGACGCATCACATGATATCCTTTTGGCAGATAACCACCAGAACGGATAGCGTTGATGTCGTTGTCAGCAGTACCTGTGCGTAGCTGTGACTCTAGCAGACGTTCTGCAACGAAGGTGTAAGCTGTTGGGATAACCAACATCTGACCTTGTGCAGCAATCCGAAGACCACGATCATCTTTCATATCCGCGATTTGGATAAGAATAGCTTCAAGTGATGTTTCAGAAAGGTCAGCAGCAGTCGAAAGTGTGTTTGACTGGTTGCCGTTCTGCGTTGGGTGAGATGTGCTTAGTAGCGGTACACCGTCACCACCGTTTGTGCTTGTCGCGTTGTTCAAGACGTTTGCCGCTTTGATCTCTTTAGTAGAGGCCATAGAACGTGCAAGTGCCTTTGTGTAGCGCGAAGCAATTGAGCCATACTGACCGTCTTCTTCAGCTTCTTCAGTGATTGAGAAAGCCAAAGCAATTGTTTCGTGCTGGTAACGCGCAGTCCACTGTTGAGAAGCCGCATCATAGCTGATCGCTGCGCCTTCACCTTTTGTTGGAGCATTTCCAAACCCGGATAAAAGCACGTCTTCCTCGAATGCCTTCTGAGAAGTATTCGATTCAAACACAGCTTCGTATTCGGCTGGATAGCTGTCATATTCGAGTCCAAAAAGAGTATTCAGACCCGGCTCAAGCATTTTAGCAAAGGATGCTCTATTCATTGCCATTGTTCATACCCTCCTTAGATACCAGCAGTCGCTTTCAGGACATGCTCGTTGACAAGCACTTCCATGACTGCATTCGCACCAAACGCATTGTCTGGTGAATCGTACAGAGCAACAATTTTACATTGTGCTGCTGTCGCTGCCATAGTTCCTGAAATTTCAAAGCCAGAACGACCAGTTGTTGTTGAGCCAGCGCCAGCAACAATATCAGCACAGTTGCCGATATTTGTTTGCGCGGGTGACCCAGCAGACTGGACCTTAAACACAGTATACGGATCATCGTATACATATGCGACGATGTCTGTAGCTGTAGTGCCTGACGGCCAATACTCGCTATAAACATAAGAACCGTCACTTGCAGTGTATGAAACCCCTGCAAACACACCCAACTGATTTGTCTCAGTAGCACCCGCTGGCTGAAGAGTACCATCAGCAGCTAGGATGACCATGTCACCGCTGAAGATGTTTTCTGCTAGACCAGAGGTAATGGTGTATTTGTTTGTACGAGGTGCATTACCGCTCATGTGACGAACTGGCACAAAGCCAAAGGCTGCATCTACATTAGCCATTTATTCGCTCCTTTTAGCGTTACTTAATCACTAGCAGCAGATAAGGATCTGCCACGACTCGTTTCGGACTTCCGCTCTTGGTAGATTGGTTGCCCACTACGCCGTCCCAACGCTTCAAGTTCCCCGACAACGGATTCGTTCTGCTCTGCGTTCTTACCTGAGTAATAGTCTTTCATTGCTTGATGACGTTCTTCAGGCATTTCACAAAGGAGCATTCCTTCGATGCCGATACAACCTTCCCACTGGCCATGATTAATAGTCGGAAACAACTTACTCTTCACAGTATCAGCGGAGCGTGGTTCCCAGCCTTCGCGCATACGTTTATACACGTTGTCTGGGGTGTCTTTACCCTGAATCGAGGTAGCTACCCACCTTTGGACATAACCGGGACGAGCTTCTGGCGCGTCCAAAAGTGCTGGTGGTTTCCAAGCCGTTTCACGACGAGCTTCCTCATCACGGATGGAATTACGAGTTTGGCTTGCACGAACATTTCTTTTCTCAGACATTATTGGCTCCTTTGCTGACGCCGAATTTCGGCTTCATACTTTTTAAGACTCTTTTCATCATTGATGCCAAGTTCTCTCGCCATCCTAAGTTGTTCTTGCGTCATCCGCACTCTATTGCCCTTGTAGTTGGAAGAACCGCCTGTAGTGGGGGCGACTGGTTGTCTACTTTTTGTTCTTGCCTTACTAGGACTTGCCCCTGAAGATAACTCAGGAAACATTTTTTGTAAACGGCTGTTCAAAGTTTGATAATATTCGTCAGAATTTTTATCAAAACCTTCGAGGTCAAGCTGCACGTCAATTGATCGTGCTGCTGCCGTTTCGCGTTCAAAGCCGGGTGCGTTAAACCAGTTGTTAGCTTGCCACCATTGCATAGCTTTGGGTGGAGCTGGGTTTTGTGCTGCTTGTTGTGCGCGACCTACTGTTGGTGACGCTGCTGCACGTTGCTGGTTTTGCTGGCGTTGCATTTCAGCAATACGCATAGCCGCTCTCATGTCGGCTAATTGCTCTTGGAAGCTGACTTGCGCTTCAGTGTCACCCTCTTCCACAGCCTTGGTTAAGGCTTGGCGTGTCTGATTGTAACGCTGATGGAATGCTTCCTCTGCTGTTTTCTGAGATCCACGCTCAAGACGTTCAAGACGCTGCTGTAGCTGTGCGTTTTGCTCTTGAATCTGACGCGCTTGGACTTCTGCATCACGACGCTGCTGAACGAGCTTCTGAATGCGCTTTTGAACTTTGGGTCCATAGTCATCTTCAGATTGCTCTTGAGCTTTGTTCTCTTCAGCTACGTCTTTTGCTTCTTCCTTGGCTTCTTGTACTGGATCATCTGTGATTTCGATCTGGAAATCTTCAGGCTCACCTTTGGCCTTTTTGATTTCCGCTTCGATCTCTTCTAAAATCTCTTTTTCTGCCATGATCTTATCCTAGATATGCGGTTACTTCGACGCCGTCTGGTAAGATCGATGTGATTTCATCATCATTTAGAAGAAGAAACTTTACACCTTTAACGACAATCTTTTGACCAGCGTATTTACCATAGGTCACGCGATCTCCGACCTTTGGCAACACTTCTGATCGCCATTTTTGGCCTGTATCTCTATCGCGATAGGCCAATTCACCCATAGCGCAGACAGTGCCATGCGCTGTTAGGTATTCTTCATTATCTTTGGATGTTTCTGGCAATAGAATGCCACCCTGTGTCTTGGTTTTCACCTGATTAGGCTGAACTAAAACTTTCCAATTTAGGGGGATTGGGATTTGATGGGAGCCAACTGTGGCGTTAGTCTCTTCATCTGTAAATATTCGATCATGCTGATGAGACATGCTATACATCCTCTTCATTTAGAGTTTTTAAGGTTTCGCGGATAACCTCAGAGGCTTGCATTAAACCTTCTGCGATCCCTACGTTTTTGTGATATGCGTTGAAGTCGGCCATACGGCCATCAACCATACCTTCAGCTATTTCTAACCGTCTTTTCTCCAGATTTTTTCTGATCTGCTGGAGCAGATCGCTTGTTGTCATAACTGATGCCTCCTTGACCTTTCGAGGACACACCAGTCACGTTAACAGTCACGACATTTTCGTCTTTAGACATTAGTATCCTTTCTTTTTGCTTTTTGTGGACTTCTTCTTAGTTACTGCCTTTTTCTTGGTTTTCATAGGTTTTTTTGCAGTTTTCTTTTTACCGTACATCATTTCCTTAGATCCTTTCGTCATAAGTGATGGGAAACTTGCTCTATTCATCGTAATCTTCGCCTTTAAACTTGCGATTAGCCGCTTCAAATACGTTAGCATACTTGTCTCCTTTGATTGCCGCATCTGGATCTGCTGCTCTGTACTCAGGGATCATGTGATACGGTACTTCGTCAGGTAAACCGCCAAGTTTAGGTAGCATTTTATTCATGGTTTTACCCATGATTGGCGCATCTTCTACCTTCCGCGATAGGTTGAAGAGAAACTTACCTGTTGTACTGCTGACCCCAAGGAAGCCTAGTGGCCCACCGTAAAGGGTAGCAAGATCCATCTTCTTGCCGTTGTAATAGTCTTTGATGTCGTTATCGCCCGGCAATAAGATCGACGCCACTTTTACTGCGAATGGCATACTTTGGATCAGGCGCTCTTGACCGTCAGAAAAGCGATCTTCTTCTTTTGTCTTTTCCAAGCGACCATAGGCGTCAATAGCATCCAGAGCGCCACCTACGAATGGGATATCAATCAGCCCCATATCCATGAATCCTTGGCCAGATCCACCAAATACACGACCAGCCGTGTCTGCTGGCATTCCCATCTCTTGCGCAAATAAAGACACACGATCTCGCGTTGGCGTCATGCTTTTGTCGAATGTGCCTTGCTCTGCAATGTACTGTGCGCGTGGCATTCCGTACTTCTGGGCAAACAGATAATCTTCGTAATCGATTGCGCCAGATTTCTCTAGCTCTTCAGCCGCTGCCTGTGTCGGTACGTTTAGCTGCCCATCTGGACGGAATGCATCAGCCATTAGACTTGGCCCCCTGATAATTCATGCGCCAAAACTTTGAGCGTGTCTGCAAAACCCTTGTCGAGTTCCTTTGCTGCCATTGCAAACTTGCGTGGGGATACCTCGTCAGGTTTTAGCCCACGACGTTCAAGAAACTTCTTGGCCGCTCTGATCTCTGCTTGCGCAACGCGCTTAACTGCCGCCCTCGCCATCGTCTTCTCCTACGTTTTGCAATGCACCATAGCCTACACCCCCAATAAATGGAATGCTGAACAAATTACCGCTTTGTTCTGCAACCTCTTTGATCAAGCCTTTACGTCTGGCTTCTGGGTAGCTGTAGTCGTCATAAACTGAAACTGAGATGTCATTGTCTCTAAGTATTTTTATGACCTCTTCATCATTTGCTAAATCTGGTGGAATAATAGCATTGTCAAAGTCACTGAGTTTCATGACTTTGTCTGGCTTGATTTCAAAGTATTCTGATGGCGCTCTTTGCATGACAGCACGAAGTGCCTCAATGCCTTCCATAAGGTCAGGAATGTCTTCTAATGGAATGTTTGCGTTTTTAATAGTTTGTGCATTTAAAGGTAATCCACGCGCCAAGTCTTCAACTAACTCTATCGCGTTCATTGAGCTTAGATTTTTGTACTTAGTTGTCAGATCATCCACCAAATCAAAACGTAGTTTTTGTACGGCATTAAATATTTCATCAAGAGTTTCATCACCAAATGCGCTTGGTGAGTGAATGTCTTTACGATAGATCAAATCGCGATTTTGCTTAACCGCATCCAAAGATGAGAATGGCTGTAGGAATGACGCTCTAAACTTACCACCGCTACCAGCCGTGTTTAGCTCAGTTGCAGGGTAATACGATGGGATGTCATAGCGACCTTGTCCTTCACGCATACTTTCCAACACAGTTTCTGCTGTATAAGGTCCATCTGGCAGTGGATTTCCGTCCATGTCGTATGGTTCTTTAGGCTCTAGAGTCAGCCTAACATCCGTATAATCCTCGACACCTTTGTATTCAGGTAGGAATGTAGAGTCGGGATCACCATGATATAATTTCCCACCAAGCTTGTTTTCTACTATAGTGCGAAACATAGACAGTGGTGCTTTAATGCCTGAATTTGTGACATTCTGTGGTGTCAGACCAATGTCAAAACCAGCGTTTAAAATTTTGAGTGTTTCGTCAATTTCACGAATATCGTATTTGTTTCTCTCTGCAAGATCGACCAACTCTTCTGCATATTGCCACAAGTTAGGATCTGCTTTGATCTCTTCTTCAAACAGCTTTATATCAAACGAGCGTGTGCCTCTGGGCTGTCTGCCTGTGAAGGCGTCTGCCCCATAGATATACATCGCTGGATCTTTGGCTGGGTCTATCTTGTCTGGGTTGACAATCAGCGTGATGTCACCAAAAGTTTCAATAGGCGAGTTGGCGTTTGATATCGCGATAGATGGCATGGGTATGCCGCCAACCTCGTCGCTGACCTTCAAGCCTGTCGCTGACAGATTGTGATGGGCAACCAGTGGGTTTGCCTCGAAAGTATTTTCTGGTGTTGGCAGCGCAGCTATCTCTGTCGCAAGCTTTGCCACAGATTGATTAGTGGGTAAGTCCATTGGCTTGTAGGCGTCCATAGCGCCCCAGCCAAAAGCCTTTTTGATAGTAGAGAATATTTTGACTGGATCTGCCATGTTACCAAGCCTTACAAGACCAATACCGTGCTTTTGTTTTCGGACCGGGGTTATCACAATTGTGGCGTGATCTAAAGTTAGAACGTCGCCCCTTCTGGTTCTTCTTGATGGACATCTTGGGATCGCCAAAGGTCACACGCTTAACCTTGTCGCCATCCTTCACATAAACCACAGACTTCTTCTTGCCGTAGGATGTCTCGCCCTTGGCAATGCGTCGTGGCTTGTTGAGTGATACCTTCTTACCTTTGTACGTTGCCATTACTTATGCACCTTTTGAACTTCAAAAGACGCTTTCTTGCTTGCGCCTTTATGGGGCTTGTATCCACCAGCAGGGTTCTTCATAAGCTTGAAGCCTTTGCCTACTTTCATCCAATGGTAACCTTTGGGAGCCTCGACTGCTTTCTTTGCCATTACTTCTTACCTTTCCAATTAACGCGCTTCTTGGATGTCTTGCGCTTGGCCGCTGACTTAGCCGACTTGCTTTTGCATTGTGCCATTGTGGGGCGACACGCTGGGTACGCACCTTTGCTGCGATCTGAACGACCACATGGGCCACCTGTCTTACAGTTGACCCAGCCTTTGCCTTTGTTGCGCCCAAACCATGTTCTCAGGCTGTCGCTGCTGCTACTTTTTTTTCTTGGCACTTTTCTTACCCCAGTTCGCTGCACCTACTTTGCGGCATTTAACCAAAGCCCCAGATCCATATGCAGATGGCCACGTCCCACCGTTGCGCGTATACCGTGCCTTCACCTTTCGATAGCAAGCATCTCTTTTCGGTTTCTTCTTGGCTGGCATCAGAAGCTCCGCTTGTTTTGTGGGTTTGTCGCCATTATATAAAAAATACCAAAGAAAGGAATATATTTATGGAAGATCCTATCCATACCCTCAAGAATGACCTCGACACAGGTGATTTTGACCCTCACGTTTTTCGAAATGCGCTTCATGATCGCATCTGGGGATTGGTCAATTCGATCAAACTGACCCCAGAGGAAGAGGGTCTGACACAAGAACAAGAGGCTAGTCTTTACGCCATTGATGACTTTGTCTGTGGCAACTTGCGTATCGACAAAACAGACCATCCCAGCCCAGATTATTGACCTGAAGTACGCAAGTATTCGCGGATAATATCCTCGACTTGTGTATTCACAGGCTGTGTCGCTTGGCGTAGTTCCATTGATCGTATGTTTGCAGCTTCTGGGGGCAGTACGCCGTCGATCTTTCTACTTTCCATAAAGTCAGGGAAGAACATAGATACAGGCACATCTCTAAACTGGCCGCTTTCGTCTGCCATGCGATAGACAGGTTCACCCTCAACACCCTTCAGACCTGTTGGGTACGTCTTGTGACGTGATGTTTCGTCAAATGGTGCATTGTAGTCGATCTTAGTGATCATGCGCCCTGCTTGGTCGCCAGAGCCTGTACCAAGCATGTCTGGGACAGATATAGCCGCGCGTACAGACGCTTGATCTGGGAAGCCCAACTTCAGGCTGCGTGGCTTCGCAAGCTCTTCTGTAAACGCCTTCCGCGCATCCCCACGGTTTGGCGCGAATAGGTATGCTTTGACACGCTCAATATCAGATGGCTCTGTAGACTTGAGGCCCGGCCAGTTAGGGTCAATCGACTTGAGGTTTTCGTCAAACTGTTTGATCGCCTTTTTGGTGATTGGCATGTTAGGCATCATGTTAAGCGTAGTGTCTGCGACCATTGTTGAGAAGTTCACGTTTTCCCCAGCGCCGGGGAAGTATACGCCATAGACTGGTACGCCTTCTTCGATGATCTCGCCTGTCTTGGGGTCGCGCTTCTGACCAGAGATCTCTTCAGCCTTTCTACGCTGCTTGCTGAGAACGCTAGGATCGCTTGCCCACATGCGGTTATCCTCGACGTTTCCAAGCTCTGTGGCGTACTGATAGCCGCCCTCACGCTTAACTGGCTCAACAAGTGGGATGTCGTTGACCGATACAATAGATCCAGTGCCGCTAGAGCGATCACCTTTGATCGACATAAATTTTGCGCCTTCATCGATTGCCTTCTGAAAGTCGAATGGCAATGGCTGCGTTTGATTTGTGGTGGTGATGTCGATCTCTGCGCCAATCTCTTCGAATGGAACGCTGCCAACTGGGACGTTCAGCTTGCCCAGTGGCGTTTGCTGGATCTGCTTTGCGCCTTTGGTTAGCGCACTGCCACGATTGATATTTGATAGGTATTGATTGACGATCTCGTTTGTTGTCGCGTCGTCAGAATAGCGCAGACCCTGCTGCATGATATTGCTGCCAAGCTCTTCTGTGACCTGACCCACATCAGCGTAGTTGCCAAGGCCAAGATCGATGACCCCTTCTTTGATGACTTTACCAAGCGTTTTGAAGAGGGTGATCGACATTACTTTTTGGCCTTCTTCTTTTTCTTTCCGTACCCAGAAGCGTAGGCAGCGCGTCCCTGTCGTTCAGCATCTGCCTTCTTCTTGTAGACTTTGCCTTTAGTTCCCCAGCGATAACCGCCTTTGACTTTATGGACAGGCATTAGTAACCGCCTAGCAGCTCATTCATCATTTCGTGGACGCTTTGTCCGTCGCCAATCTTCATGACTTTTACCTTCATGCCATCCTCTGGCATCATCATGTCATGGTGACCGCACTCGCACTCACCGCCGTGATCGCAATCGCACTCTTCTTCGTACTCTTCGTCGTACTCTTCTTCGTGCATTCCGTACTTCTCTTGGTAGCACAGCATTAAGAAGTTAACGAGCTGCTCTTCAGTCATTTCAAGGCCAGCCGCATCGTGTGGAAAGCCCATCTTCTCCATGAAAAGCTCTGCGTTTTCTTCCATGTTTTCTACGTTTACTTCAGCCATGTCAGACTCCTATCGATTTGGACGCAGCATTGGACGCGGTGATGTCGCGCGTTTGCGCATCATATCGACCTCTGCTTCGCTCATTGCCCCACTGCTCAAACCATCCATCATGGGTTGCCCACCCATTTGGTTTTGCTGCGCCACCATTGCTTGGAACGCCTCTTCTTCAGCCATGCGCTGCTCTGCATCTGTCATTTGACCCACTGATGTCGCTGGGGGTGGTGTTACTGGCATTGCGCCAACCACACTTTCGAACATCTCGCGCTCTTTGTCAGACAAAGCGCCACCGTTTTGGATGCGCTGCCCAATCATCATAAGCTGGTTGGCCGAATCTTCATCCATGTCACCCGGCTGAATAAGCTCCAAAAACCGCATTACCAGTTGGTAGTCTGGGTTTGCTTTCATTCCTTCTGCCATTTTTCGGCTCCTATCAAATGTGTCTTGCGACGTTTATACCTAAGTTTGGATTGGATTTCCATCTGTATCGTACTGAGTTGTTTCACCTGTCCGTAGATTGGTGGTTCTGTAGCCAGTCTGATAGCGTTCCTCGCCAGTTTTGATGGACTGCGTATCACCCAAAACTTTGGTGTTGATAAACTCTTTCGGATCTAGGTATCTTCCGTCTGGCGTGACGTAAAACTCAGATCCATCAGCTAATACAACATGTCTGACAAGCTCATCGATAACCTGACCACTCATGTATCTGCGCATGTATTCTGGCAAGCCATAGCCCAAACCACTCTTTCTGCGTCTGTTGAAGTCATCAACTAGATCGCGAACTGCAAACTGCTGGTCTACGCGGTAGCTGTCTGCGACTGTAGGATCGCCGCCACCGGGATCTCCCCCACCACCGGGGTCGCCACCGTCATCAACGCCATCGTCGCCACCTAAATCATCGTCGCTGCCGTCGTCATCGCCACCATCACTACCGTCGTCACCGTCGCCGCCTTCGCCGCCTGTACCTTCGCCGCCAAGACCTTCACCAGTCAGGCCATCGCCACCAGTGCCATCTTCGCCAGCTCCGTCAGTATCACCGTCACCTAAGTTTCCGTCGCCTTGACCAGCTTCATCACCTTCGCCTTCACCGCCGACGCCAACTGCATCAGATCCTGTTCCATCTGATCCAGATCCGCTATTAATTGCATCAATGAGTTCTTCTGCTGTTTCATAGGTGTTTCCATCCCCATCTGAATATGTTCCATCTTTGTTGAAGACGATGTCTTGAAGAAGGCCAGAAGCTTCCAAAATGCCTTGTAAAGTTGATGTGTCTGTGATTGTTTCACCTTCACCACTTGGCACATCCACAGTATCTGAATCTCCTGTCAGGTAATCAATCGCATCATCTACAGCAGTCTCACCCTCGAAGACAATGCCTGTCTCTGTAGACCCCGGCCCCAAGATTTCGACGTTACCCTCTGGCGTAATGATTGCTGAACTCCCAGCATTCTCACCACTGGTTGCGTAGCCGATTGTATTGCCACCTTCAGTAAGATCATTTGCTTGGAATCCTGACTCTGTGTAGTCAGTGTAGTCTTGGTTGGCTAACCCACCAAAGTCCGTTCCACTGCCACCGACATCATCGTCTTGGCCACCGCCATCACCAGCAGAGGCAAGCGCTTCGTTCACAACACTGTTCAATTCTTCAACAGTCAGAGGAACTTCGCTACCTTCACCCAGCGCTGCGTTCACAACCTCGTTTAATTCATCAACTGTTAGCGGAACTTCACCCGGCTTATCAAATGGAACTGTCTCAGATATCTCATTAAATTGATCGTAATACTGTTGATACAGATCTTCCAACTCTTGGGTGGTAGTTACTGTAATTTCCAAAGGTTTTAGGTTAGGCAAAAGGGAATCGATATCCATGCCTGATAGATCAACTTTATATCTAAGATCGTCACCAACCCCCTGAACGCCAAGCAAATCAGCGCCAAAGTTAATCAATTGCTGCGAAATAGTGGCGTTTTCACCGCTGTTTGTGCTGATTGTTTGCACCAGCTCTTGCAGTTCATCATTGGTTAATCCAAGCGCCAAATCTTGCTTTGCGCTGTCAGAAAGCGCCATAAACTCGCTTTCAGTGGTTGGAACAGGCACACCGTGATTGGCTCTGAACGTCGATTCAAAGGTGTCTTGCCCACCATCGTAGATGGTTGTTGTGCCAGATGTCACAGGCTGTCCGTTGACGTACTGAACACCGTCAAAATTACCAGTGAATGGCGTTCCATTACCAGTGACCAAAGGCTCATTTGGATCTGTCAGATCGAAATATGGGGATGTGTCAAACGTATCCGTCGTGTCGTTTTGCGTCGTGTTGTTTTGTGTTGTGTCAGATTGATTATAATACGCCTCATCTGCCAAATATGCGTCATATGCCGTTTCATGCACACCGCCAAACATATCGTAATATTTTGGAGATGTATCTACTGCTCCAGTATTATTGCCAGTATTCCCACCACCACCGTAATTTGTCTCGGCAGTGCTTGTTGAGCTACCTACGCTTAGGTCATCATCCTTCGAGCTAGTGTTTACGACGCCAGTGTTGGTATTTGTCGAACTACCTACGCTTAGATCATCATCCTTCGCGCTAGTGTCTACTTGGCCAGTGTTCCCACCAGTGTTGTCATCAAAGTTGCTGCCTGTATTTACAGAATCAAAGAAATCTTCGTTGCTGTCTGAGGCACCACCAGTGACAAGAGATCCGCTGCCGCTACCAACAGCATAACTGGTATCAATGCCAAGAGACTTATTATAAGCATCCCAGTCAATATTAAGATCATCTAAAGAAATACCACTCACATCAACAAGCGTTGAACCACCAGCAGTCGCATCCAAGCTTGGATAACCGCTCGACCCAGTTGCAACCGCTGGCTTGTCATCATTATCGTTGCCAAAGTCAAAGCCACCAGAAACAACAGGATCTGAACCACTGTAAGTTAAACCAGTGTTGATCGCTCCAACGCTCATGTCAGCGTCGAAGTCACGACCACCGCCTCCACCGCCACCGCCGCTAAAAGTATCCTTAACAGCACTAACTGTTTTGTTCCAAGAATCCTTAACATCTTGCCAAGTAAGATAACTAGGCACACCGCCCGGCCCTGCCACTGGGGGCATACCACCTCGCATTTGCTGCAACACCGCCTTTTCTTCAGGGTTGATGTAAGACAGCATGTGAGGCTGACCCATGATCTCTGTCCGTCGCGGCACGTTGGCAAACGCAGACATCGACTGTTTCTGAGGCATGTTGTTAAAGGCAGCTAACTTGTTCATGTGATCTCGCTTGTGATGTTTCCTGAAGGATCATAATAAGTCACGTTGCCAGCAGCATCTGTCATGCTGTAGCCTCTCAATTCTTCTGGCCCCTCAACAGTTAGTGCATTTTCATACTGAGCTGTATTTGCAAACTGCTCTGGGCTTAAAATGCGGCCATCTGGTGTTTGATATGCAGTTGTTCCGTCTGCCAAGGTGATTGGCTCTGCGATCACATCGAACTTCTCACCAGTCATATATTCACGCATGTACGCTGGCATGAAGGCATAACCCCCACCACCGCGTGTAAAACGATCATAATCTCTAGTTCCAGTGCCATAAATGTTTCTGCGTCTTGCAGCTTCGTCGCCATAATCGACAGCCGCACTCGAAACCGTCACATCATCCGCTGACTGTGGGTTGTACTGGATTGGATCATTGTATGCGTAGTTTACCGCCGCATTGATCGCATCCTGACCAGACAATTGGCCCACAATGCTGTCCAGATCCGTGTTTGTTGATGTCTCTGGGCGTCCGGGGTAGCCAAACTTATCTGTTCCATCCCTTACAGTAGTGTAAATCATGCCCGGAATTGTGTAGTTCGCAAGCGCACCAGCGACCCCAGTTGGCTCCAATCCAGACCCCAATGGCGTTGCGCCTGATGCATTCGAGATTTTTGACACAAAGTTTTGGTTCAAGCCGCCAGTTGCATCTGCCTCTGCGTTGGTAACGTAGCCGTCACCGTTCAAATCAGCCAGTGCGCCACCTGAAATGCCGAAGCTTTCGCCACCAAAGTTCTTGCCGCCACCGTCAAACATATCTTGGGCAGCGCTAACCACCGTGCCATCAGCTCTGGTGTAGCCCCACTTATCGTCGGTCTGTGTTTCGTTGTAGGTGCTTGTGTTTGTCACAGGCGCTGGGAGATTGCTGGTAAAGCTTGCTGGGATTGGGTTGTCGTCGTTTGACGTGTCATTGGCAGAAGCTGAAACTGTTCGACCAGCCGAAGTTGTATCGCCAGAAGACAAGCGATCACCTGTGCGATCATCTACCAAAACGCCATTCACATAGGACGCGCCATCGTTAGGCGTAAAGAAGTTTGCCAAGCTTTCTGACAGTGAGTTGCCGCTGCTACTGCTGCTGCTATTGTTGTCATTACCGCCGCTGTTGTTGCTGCTGCTACCGCCGCCGCCGCCACAAAAACCACCCATTACGCCATCCTCGCTTGCTGTTGTTGTTGCTGTTGTGGTTGTGGTTGCGCTGCCACATTCATTTGAGGCTGTGGCATTGCATCCGCAATCGCCGCTAACGCACCAACATCGCCATTGCCCATGCGCTGGCGAATCTCCATAACCTTGTTCATCAAATACTTATTCATATCCAAAGGTGGTTGACCTTGTGGCCCCCCAACTGAGGGAGGGGCAGGTGAGGGACCACGCGCTGGACCCTGCGGCAGACCACCGAATGCCGCTGGGTTTATTGGGGGAAGTCTATACTGTGGGGGGTACATTATTTTTCATGGCCTCCATCTGTATCTTCGCCGCGTTCTTTTCCCTCTCAAGCTGCCACTCTGCCTCTAGCTTGCGGATCTTTGCTTCCATATCCGCTTGCGCCTTGGCCATTTCGATCTCCATATCCTGACGCGCTTCCGCTTGTTTGATCTGGATGTTCGACTGCGCCTTGGCTTGATCTGCTTCGATCTGCGCTTGTGTTCTTGCCTTCAACGCCTCTGTCTCTAACTGCGCCAACTGCTGTGCGTACTGTAGTGGGTTGCCTTGCGCCCCACCTTTCTGTCCCAAGCCTCTGATCGCTTCGATCTGCTTCATCTGTGGTGAAGCTGCGACAACTTGTGCAGCACGTTGGCTGATCAGGCGATCTGTATCTGGGTCCACGTCGTTGAACTTGATCTTCATCTCTTTGAAGTTTGGCAACGGTGGCAGAGGCATGTTGACACTTGCTTCCATGCGTTGGCGATAGAGCAGCGCAATGTGTTCCGCAATGTGCGCAATTAAGATGGGCTGCATCTGTTTTGCGCCGGGGTTTCCAGCAAGCGACGGATCTTGAAGGAACTGCATGTGGACTGCAATGTGCGCGTCGTGATCTTGCTCTGGGAACGCGCGGATTGGCTTGCCATACATCACGCTCATGTTCTCGTCGATTGGGTCCATCTGCACAGCCTCTTCAGGCTTCTTCAGGATTTCATCGATATTCGGAATGCGGATAGCCTCGTACATGCGCTTGTATGCTTCGTAAAGATCGTGAAGCTGTGGCGCTGATCGTGCCATCTCCAACACCGCCTGTGCCTGTGCAATGCGCTGGGCTGTCGAGAAGATGTTAGGGTCGCTGACTGGAATCACGTCAATGCGATCATCAAAGTCAGAACGATAGATGATTTCAGACGCGCCAGCGTGTGAGAAGCTGAACTCGTCTGGAAGATTCTCTGCATTTAGCTCCGCAAGCAGCTTGAACTCTTGGCCTTGTGCATAGTGCAAACGCTTGTGGATGGCGCTGAATGCCTTTGATCCCTGCTCAATAAGCGCAACTGTTGACCCAACTGGAGCGTTTGGATTCACATCACCGACGTTCAAGTCAGCCGTACTTGCGAAACGCTGCCCTGCTTCCACAATGTACCCTAGCAAACTGAACAGGGAACTGCTTGGTTCTTTGAACGGCAATGGCATGATTGCCTTGTTCACGTCATCAACTGTGCTGTCGAGGTCAACAAACTCACCGGGGTTGACCTGAATGTCACCGCCATTGACGCGCCCACGCAGCTTGAAACCACCCTGCATGTTGGCGAATGCTGCGCTGTCGAGTAGGGCGCGAAGAGATCCTGTCGCTGCCTTACCCAAACCACCGATCATGTGGTAGAGGCCAAAGCCATAGAAGCCAAGGCCCGGTAGGAACTTGTAGCTCACAAACCAGTCACGACGCTTCTTTGTTTCGTCGTCTTGGTTCCAGTTGCGTCGGATGCTGACGATGCGCTGGTTATCGTAGTCGAGGGTCACGACATACGGCAAAGCCACCGCGTTTTCGTCTTCGTCATCTACTGCGCCATCAATGCCGTCAAACAGCTCGTAGACGTGCATCTCAATCAACGTCATGACCTTGTCTTGTGCGTCATCCATGTATTCATCGACGCCTTCGATCTCTCCGATCACGTCATCGACTGGGTCAGATGTGTCGCCAAAGTAGCTGGTCGGTAGGTAATATCCGTTTTTAACGTACTTATTGAACTCGTTCTTCGGCATCCGAATGATGTGCGTGTAGCGTGGGGATGTGTAAAGATCCTTGCTTTCTGGCGCGACAACGAAGTCTTCTGCCTTCACGAACTGGCTGCACTGGCGGTCCATGTTGGCGTCCCACCAGACCTTTTTGAACGTGTGGCCGATCAAAGGTAGGTGGAATAGCATCTGGTCCAAGTCTGGGAAATACTCAGGCATCTCCTGAGTGACCTGATAGTTCATGAACTCGCGCACACGACGCGCCTGTTCTTCCATTTCTTCGTTGGGTTCGCCAACGATCACAGTCTTCACTGGACCGCCTGATGGATACAGCTCTGCGATGGCTCTTGCGTTGAACTGGGTTGCTGCCTCTGCGATCATTGGGTGGACGACAACGGACAGACCGCGCGTTGCGCGTTCATCTTCGCTTTCGTCTAGTCCACCGTCTGGGTCGAGGGTCTTCAAGCCTTGTTTGTAGCGCTCTTCCCACTCTGATCGTGCTTCCCTGTCGTTCTCGAAGTCGCCAATGAGATCCTGTGCAGTGCGCAGTAGGTCGCGCTCGTCAATGATTTCAGCGAGGTTCTGATCAAACTCAGCGTCCTCAAGCTCTTCCATCATGTCCAGCTCTGGATCACCAATTAGAACATCGCCATCTTCAAGCTCTTCAACAATCAGATCATCGGGTGGAGCGCCTTCGGCAAATGGAATGATGTTTTCTGGTTCAGCCATAGAGCGTCATCCTTTTAGTTTCTACAAATTCATCATCTTCTGGGTCTTCGCTATGCCCAATGAACCATCCCTTGCGTAGCCGTAGCCAAGCCTGTGTGCATGTATCAACGATATCATCGTTGGGATGCGCTGGGAAGGCTGCACAAATGTCAATTAAGTCTTTAGCCCATTTTCGGTTGGAAGGGAAGAAAATCCTTCCGTCTTCCAAAATAGCGCTTGACGCATGTGCGCGGGCTTCCTTGTCCCGATCTGGGCTATAGGGTACGACAGGAACGCCAGCCATGCGCAGATCCTGTAGCAGAGATTGGCCTGACGCCTTCTTTTCGATCAGCACTGCGTCGGGTTGCCAGTCGTCGTATGCCTCTTGCGCCAGCATCCGTAGCTCTGGGTAGCTGACCTTGTCCCACCAAGCTTCGAGAACAATGGCGCAGTCATAGCCTTGGTGCTTAAACACGCCCCACGTTGTTCTTGCGCTGTAGCTGGAGCTTTCCTTGGACTCGAATGCGGTGTCGTAAGACTGGATGACGTAGTCGATCTCTGGCATTTCTTCCTTCTCCCAAGGAACCCACCAGCTTGCCTTCAGGATACCACCACCCTTCGGACTGGGTCGCTGCTGGAGCTGACCAGCCGCTGCGTAGCTGCCAAGGCTGCGCTCAAGAGTGTCGAGTGTTCTGTCGTCGATGCGCTGGGGCCAGAGCAGTTCGCCTTCTGCTGTGCGCGGATCTGTGAAGCCAAGGCTGGATCTGGTTGGCGTTGGGTGTCCGATCTCGTACCGCGCTGGGAGACAGAGGTGGTCCCACTCTTCGCCCAGCTCATTGGCTAGGATGTGGCCAGTCAAATCCTGTTCATGGACGCGCTGCATGATGATGACGAATGCGCCAGTGCGTGGGTCATTGAGTCGGGTCTGCATGGCTTGGTCCCACCATTCGATAACACCTTCGCGCACCTTGGCGCTGTCGCTGTCCACGACGTTGTGTGGGTCATCGATGCAGATGATGTCACCACCGTCACCAGTCAGAGCGCCCCCAACTGAGGTGGCGATGCGGTAGCCAGTCTTGTCGTTCTCAAACCTCTGCTTCTGGTTTTGGTCGCCAGTCAGCATGAACTTGTCTGCGAAGTGTCGCTTGTACCACGGACTATCGATCAGGCGTCGGCACTTGGTGCTGTCCCTGATGGACAGGGACGATGCGTAGGATGCGTAGAGAAACTTCTTGTGTGGCGCTCTGGTCCACGTCCACGCTGGAAGCGCCACAGCCACGCTGATAGACTTCATGTGACGCGGTGGCACGTTGATAATCAGGCGCTTGATGTCGCCTTCTACGACGGCCTGTAGGTGGTCTGAGATAGCGTCAACGTGCCAGTTGTTCTGGAACTCGACGCCCGGCTCAATCGTCGGCCAAGCTGCTTTCGTAAACTCCCTCAATGATCTGCGGTATTTCTCCGCTCTGACCTGATCCAAGGTGAGATTGCTCAAAAGCTCGTTCAATTGCTGAGAGTTCATCTACGCCAATCCTTGTAAGATCCAGTGTTACTCTGTTCTCTGTTTCTACTTTGTGTTCTTGCTTATCGACCCAGCCAGCTCTGTTTTTCAGGAAGAAAATGATGGCTGTATTGTCACGATCTACCGTGGCATTATGGAAGAGCGCGTTGGTAACTTCTTCGATGCCAAGGGACTCGCCCCTTTTTATTGCTTCCGAAAATTCCGAATTTTCTGCCTGATAAAGCTGGAAGGTAGAGACTGAAATACCTAGCGCTCTTGCGCACTGTTCCTTCGTCAAACCCTGCGCCATGAGCTGTTCTGTTCGTTTTAATACTTCTTCGTTGATCTCAAACTTTGGCCGACCAACTGGTTTTTTCTCTTTGGCTTTCGACATCTGTTTGCCTTTCATTTTTTGTAAAGATAATTCAATTATATAAAAAAAGAAAGACCCACCGAAGTGGGTCTAGTCATGAGCATCAGGCTCACAGGCAAAAAAAATCCATTGATTCCTGATCACATGGTAAAACTTTTTGCGGTTTCTGTACACATTTTTTTTGGATTGGGCGTGATACCAACGCGACCAAGGTCGAGCCGATCAGCATCCCAGCAGACTTTGACTGTGATATTGTCGTGATCTGTGTATCCATCTGAGTGGTAAATCATGGCTTCTTTGAGTATGCCCATATCGCGATTGGAGATGTCGAACATCTTGCCTCGCAACTCTTCTGCGTGGAAGGCTGCTCGAAGTCCGTGTTCTTTGTCGCGGTATTCATCGTTGCGTTCTACGTCGTGTAGAATGGCGAAGAGCTTGACGATGTTTTGGTTTGCCCCTTCGTGTTCAGCTAGAATGAGTCCAGCGTTTAGGACGCGCATCCAGTGGTTCCATCCGTGATGGCCGCTGTGATCTAGCTTGTAGTGGTTGTAGCAATGCCTTGCGAGTTCCTTTGTTACCATGCAAGCATCACCACAAGTAAGGCTAGGACGAAGACGATGAAGGCAGCGCCAGCGATTGTTTCTTTGACGATGCCGTTTGGTTTGTTGTCGTGGATATCGACGTGACCTTTGAGGTCGATTGAGATCCACTGATCTTTGTTGGCTGGGATTTCGCCGCGCTGCGTGTGGACCCAGATGTAACCAGATCCTTTACGCTTGCTTGTGTTTTTTTGTATCCAGTCTGGCATGTCTGAGTTGAAGCCAGTGAACTTCCAAGATTTAACTATCATCTTTTTTCTGCCTTTCTTCGTTTACCATTTTGACGAGTGCCTTGACTGAGTTGAAGACTTTGTCTTCTTCGTCTTTTGGCACGTCCATGTACTTGCGTACTTCTGCGAGTACGGCAGCTTTTCTTTCTTCATCCGTCATTCTTTTTTACCTTTCTCATTTTTGAAATGTGGACTGTGAAATGCACGTCATCGATGCGTACATTCCAAATACCCATGTAGTCGGTTTTTTCTACGACCTCTGCGGTTTTTCCGAAGTAGAAGTTTTTTGGATCGATGACTTCGACAGTGTCTCCAGATTTAAACTGTTGCCTGTGCATTTTTTCTCCAATCTGTGTAAAGTTTCTTGGCAGCGTCGTGCCATGTTGTTTTTTGGATTGGACTTTCAGCGTGGCGATGATGCCATGTTGCTGTGTCGCGAGTTGTTCCACAAGCTGCTGTTGTGGTTTTGTAGATTTTGCCAAGATAGATATATTTCTCTTCGCCATATGGTCTGTATAGGATGTGCGCGAATGCGTTTTCACCAGCTCCGAAGACTTTAGCGATGATGTCGAAACCATTCTTCTGGTGTTTCATGATACGATTGTAAGACATTACACGATCTCCTTTGCTTCCATGATTTCTAGTAGGTCAGCGCGTGACCAAGCACGACAGATGATGCGGTTCATTCCGTGTGCTGTATCTGCTGCGACCCACTTTAGGCCAAGCTTGTAAACAAGAATGTTTTCTGCGCCTTTGACGCACCACTCAGCAGCGCTTGTGCCAAGTCCGTTTCCGTTCCACTGTGTAGATTGTGTTTTAGTAAGTTTGATCATTTGCTTTCTTCCTTTCTCTATACACAATAGATAGTCATTCTGGCATTGGGTTCAATACCAAATCAAAACTTTTTTGCATTATTTGCAAATTATTTTTTACCCCAGATTTAGAGTGACTGGCATGTAGAAGCCGACTTGGGTATCGCTGGACCTTGCGTTGTGGTTACGTTCCCAGCGTAGGATGTTTACCTCGTCGGACATTTCGGATGCGACAGTGCAAGCGATCATGACAGCGATGGGATCGCCGCCCCCAGCCCAGAGGATGTAGTCGTTTGGACCGAAGTCTTGCAGACGTTCTCTTGCCTTGCTGATTGCGTGGTCTGGTTGGAACTGTGGTTTGTCTCCATCTTCGAAGAGTATTCTGAGTTTTCCGTACCGCGCAGCGTCGGACAGATCTGGCGTCCATCCGAATTTGTTTTCCTTGGGTCGTTGCACGACATAGACTGTATCATCCACTGACATTGCTTTGTTCCTTTCTATCGATTGCGATGCATAAATTATTGAGGCTGTTGGACGTGATAATTGGCTGTCCATCTTTGTGAGCTTTCCAGATGCTTTGATTGTACATCATTCGAGATCCGCTATTGATCAGCCACCCTTGGTATTCCCAAGGATGCTGAAGGTCGCCTTTGCGTCTGGTTTTTTTGAACTGAGGTTTCATGCTGTTGTTAACCACACATGTTAACTGAGCGAACTTCGTAACCACGATCACGCATGATCTTTGCAGCTTGTGTGCGGTTCCGTGCTGAAACGTAAATGTATTCGATGATTAGCTTTCCATTCACGTCAGTGTATGAAACTTCGATGTCGTATGAGTGTGTCATTTGCTTTCTACCTTTCTTTGATAAACGTCATTTATGTCTGAATAATGGCAGTTTCAAGATCTGCCATAAATAATTCTTACGAAACACCTTATTTATATAGGTATATATATAATTATATTATTATTATTATTATTATTGTCATTACGTCATACCCCCCCTTCTACCCCTCTTCTGGGGGTATAGGGGTAGGGGGGTCATAAGTGCTAAATAGTATCTGCCAAATTGACATAAATGCCATTAATACTAAGCCGTTGATATTAGGGCGAAAAACCGCCCTAATTAGCAATGACATAAATACTGCCATTAATGCGTTGGTGGTGCAAAGTAGGCGAAACGAGGCTTTCCACGCTGTCCTACGTTGGTCTGACGGCACTCAATGCCACGGTCTTCTGTGAGTGCGTCCATCACATCTTTGCGACGTTTGGGTTCGAGGTTTGCGAACTTGGAAACGGAGCGTGAGATGTCACGTTCAGTGATCCCTTCGAGGCCAGCCTTTTCGATCTTGGCAAAGACTTCTTTGCAGCAAGCTTGGAACGGACCTTCAGCCATGTTGAGCCTGAACATTTCGATGGTCTGGTTGGCGTAGTGATCGACATATTCGATTGCCCATGTGACGGCATCGGGACCGATCTCATCGTGGCCCATTGACCTTGCGATGATCAGGGACAGGCGCATGGCGATCTCGCGTGATCGATTGTACATGGCTTCCAGACCAGTGCCTGACTCCTTCTTGATTGCGTCTACCAGCCGCTCCTCATAATCGCGTAGGATGGTTTCAGCTTCAGGCGTGAAGGGAACTTCGATTGGGTGTGGTGGCATGTCGTGGATGTTACCAGCGTCGAGGGTTCCTTCGTGAGCTGTTGCGTGATCCTTTGCCCACTTTGCCAGACGATCACTGATCGATGACTGGCGCTTCTTCTGGGACATCTGGACACCGATCTCTGACTTCACGATGATGAAACGATTGAGCAGACCAGAGGCCACGTCGCCACCGCTGATGGCTTTGAGGAACTCGAAGGGTGTGGACATACCCACCAGTGTCAGTGATGGTCGCTTGATAACCTTCTCCAGCTTCTCAGCTTCGGCTGACTTCATGGTATTGGTTGCGTAACCTTGTTGGCGTAGCGTACCGTCTTGGCGACCAAAGACTTCCATGATGGCTGTGATGCCGTCTGCCTTGTGTTGCATTCCCTTGGCTGTGGCTGCTTGGAGCTGGCGTCCCAGTTCGTCAATGACGGAAACGTGGGTTGGCTTTTTGGTTAAGGTCGAGACAACGCCAGATCCTGATGTGTACCCTGCTGGCCCGATCAGCTCTTCGAGGTCAGCTTCTTCAAGTAGGTTTTCGAGGACGGTCTTTGTGTGTTCTTTGCCTGACCCAGTCTCGCCAATGTTTAGGAAGAACAGAGATGAGAAGTTTCTCTGGTCTGTAACCCAGCGCCGACCCATGACGACAGATCCAAATGCGAGTGCCGCTTGGACTGCAAACTGGGGTTGTGGCTTGATGGCTGTGACTGTGTAGTAGTTGACGACATCCTGTAGGATACCGGGGACACTCAGTAGGCTCTCTGGGATATTGTCGAGTGGGCCTGTTTCTTTCTTTGCGACTGGTGTCTTTAATATTTGCGCGGCCACTTGAGCGCCGTGTTCGATGGCCTCGCGATCATATTCGTACTCTTCATCTTGGGTGACGTTGAGTAGGGTGGCTGCTTCTTTGACAGCTTTGGTCATGTTGCCCTGATGTTCGTACTGCATCCAGAGTTCGAAGGCATCGAAGCTGTGGGCGCTGTCGAAGGGATCTGATGCATGGTGGCTATAGGCGCGACCATCATCGAAGAGTTTGACCCCAGCTAGACCAGAGGTGCTGTTGGGTGAGAGGTAGCGATTGCGACCTGTGCGCTTGTAGCCGTACTGCTCTAGGAGCGTGTGCATGTCGTAGGCTTCATTGAAGGTATCGATCACGGACGTGCCGTCGCCCTTTGGTCTTGGCTTGCGCGGTGGTTGGAACTCAGGCGCTGCCTTCCACGGACACATATTCTGTAGCTGTGGACGGAAACGGTCCCACTCTCTCCAGAGGGTCAGCAACTGGTGGGGCAACTCTGGCAACCCATCCCAAATAGATTTGCCAGCCCACTCATAGGGACGGCCAGTGTCTGGGTGAATTGATGGTGGTAGGACATCTTGAACGGCTCCAGCTCGAAGCTCGAAGACGACTTCGGTCTTGCGTGGGTCATCCTTGGTTGGCCATGAAATCTTGTGGGTAACAAGATCAGGTGGCGCTTTGAAGAGAAGCTTGCCACGGTTTTCACGTCCCACGATCTGGGGCGCTGAGTTCATGAGATCGCTGAAGTTGATGCCTAGCTCATCGAAGATAATCTTAGTGTGTTCGACATTATCGATGTCGATTGCGCATGTGCCTGACGCACTATGAAGTATCCCGACGTTGTGGGTTTCGTTTTTCTCATAGTATTCTTTTGCTGCCTGTGGATCTGATAGCGCTCGTTCTGGCTGCTGCCAACCGAATCTGGTTGGACCTTTAGAACCCGCTGGTATTGTTACCAGATACCACCCCAGTTTTGAGCAGTAATCTGATATGTTCATTTTGCTTCCTTTAGATACTCAGACAGTTTCTTCCATGTATTAAGACTGATTTGCTCATTGCCATCGGCCACACCTTTTACAGTTGGATGTGACAGACCAGACTTCTCTGCGACGACAGTCAGACGCCTGTCTTGTAAGGCATTTCGGATGTCATCTAGTGGCATTAGGTTTGTCATAATTTATTGCTCCTCACTTACTGAATTTTTATTTTTTACAAATTCTTCTTTACAGGCTGAAATAATTTCTGTAAACCGATTTTTGTAGAGAGAGAAAAGAAAGGAAATTGCCATGAGCAATATTGACGGTTTAGCCGCTGAATGGTTGGCTATCAAGGCGCAAGAAAAAGAAGTGATCGCGAAGCGCCACGCGATTGAAGAGCAGCTAGTCAAAGCTTTAGAAGCGAAAGACGAAGGCTCGATTTCCCACAAGCTCGAAAGCCACAAGGTGACGCTGACACAGCCAGTTTCACGCAAGGTTGATCCATTGATGTGGGACAAGGTCAAAGACAAAATCCCAGAGCATATGCATCCAGTAAAGACAACTGTGTCTGCTGATGCAG
>Ga0255752_10000574_pt1 | contig 45338 bp, 74 predicted proteins | sample 011ome_25_FD_179952 | JGI IMG/M metagenome (GOLD analysis project Ga0255752, IMG submission 179952) | Coastal salt marsh microbial communities from the Groves Creek Marsh, Skidaway Island, Georgia - 011512CT metaG (version 2) | ecosystem: Environmental > Aquatic > Marine > Intertidal zone >...
GTTGGGTATACAACTTAGGACCAACCAATCTAAAAGAATCTACTTTGTTACGTATTCTTAATGAGGGCGATTATGGCGGCGTACCAGAACAGATAAAACGCTGGAATAAAGCAGGTGGTGAGGTTTTAGCGGGTTTGGTTAAAAGAAGACAAGCAGAGGCTAATTTGTTTGAAGGGAAAGAGTGGGAGAAAATCTAGATGCCATATTCAAAAGTACAGTTCAGACCAGGTATATACAGAGAAGGAACAGCGTATAGTGCCGAAAACGGTTGGTTTGATTGTAATTTAATTAGATTTAGAGAAGGTAGAGTAGAAAAATTTGGAGGTTGGCAAAAACTTACTGACAGCACATACCTAGGAACTGCTAGAGCCTTACACAATTGGATTTCTTTAAGTGGTAATAAATATTTAGGAATTGGAACACATTTAAAGTATTACATAAAAGACGGTACAGCTTTTGCTGACGTCACCCCAATTCGCAAAACAACAACAAACGCAGCTACTTTTGCGGCCACTGATGGGTCTTCTACCGTAACGGTTACGGATGCCAGTCACGGTGCTGTAAACGGTGATTTTGTTACATTTTCAGATGCCGTCTCTTTAGGAGGTAACGTAACAGCTGCTGTACTAAATCAAGAATATCAAATAGATCTAGTGACAGGCACCAACACGTATACGATTACCGCAAAAGATACATCTGGCTCTACGGTTACAGCTAATGCAAGTGATTCAGGAAACGGCGGTTCAGCTACTGATGCAGCTTACCAAATCAATACGGGACTTGATGTTTACGTGCAATCAACAGGGTGGAGTGTTGGAACGTGGGGGGCAAGCGGTTGGGGTTCAGCAACTTCATTAGGTGGTAACAATCAGCTTAGACTTTGGACACATGATAACTTTGGTGAAAACCTTATTATGAATACTAGAGGTGGCGGTATTTATCGTTGGCTTGAAAACAACGGAACTGGCACCAGAGCTGTCCAATTATCCGATATAGCTGGAGCCAACCTTGTACCAACCGTAGGTTTACAAGTAATAACCTCAGAGGTTGACAGACACCTTATCGTTTTAGGCGCTGATCCAATTGAAGGTAGCGCGAGGTCTGGAGTGTTAGATCCGATGTTGGTTGCTTTCTCCGATCAAGAAAACGAACTTGATTTTGAACCGCAAATTACCAATACCGCTGGATCGGTAAGATTGTCTTCTGGTTCTAGTATTGTAGGTGGCGTTAAGTCCAGACAAGAAGTTGTAATCTTTACAGACACCTCTGTATATTCTATGCAGTTTGTAGGCGCACCTTTAACCTTTGCTTTGAATCTTATTAACGAAGCATCAGGTCTTATAGGTCCAAAAGCAGCTATCACTTCTTCGGGCGGCGTATTCTTTATGGGATATGGTAATTTCTATTTATATAACGGTACGGTGCAGGAACTGCCTTGTAGCGTTCATAATTATGTATTTGGCGATCTTAATACAGGTCAAGCCTATAAAATACAGGCATTTACCAACAGTGAACATAATGAAGTGGGTTGGTTTTACCCTTCTTCATCAAGCGACGAAATAGACAGATATGTTATATACAACACTCAACAACAAGTTTGGTACTACGGTCAATTGACTAGAACCGTATGGTTAGACTCAGGTGTTGAATCATTTCCACAAGCCACTAACGGCGGTTACTTGTATCAACATGAAATAGGTTTTGACAACGACGGAAGTGCGATGACTAACGTGTTTGTGGAATCAGCCGATTTTGATATAGGGGATGGTGATCGGTTTACGCAAATATCTGCCTTAATACCAGATATCAAATTTTTACAAGATGATAATTCTGGTACAGTCAACGTAGTAACTAAAGTAAGAAACTTTCCAGGCGATTCTTTGACTACCGATTCTACTTCTGAAGTATCTTCAACCACTCAAAAAGTAAATTTAAGGGCAAGAGGCAGACAGGCTGTAGTACGATTTGAATCAAACGACGACGCTACTAATGATGGTAATTTGTCTATTGGATGGCGTTTAGGGGATACTAGAATGGATGTTAAGACTGATGGTAGAAGATGAGCAAATTATTAGAAACTCGTTTACCTACAGAACTACAACCTTCTGTAACCAAAGAAAACTTTAACAGATTAACCAGAATACTGGAGTTGAACCTTGGTGCGTTTGACCCAAACTCTACACCACAATTCAACGATACTGAGCTTGGTTCTTTAAAATTTAACGAAGGTGATGTAGTATGGAACACATCTATTGGAGTTTTACAGGTTTATACTGGAAACAAATGGATACAGCTTCATACTCCTAAGAATCCACAGGGGTTTGAACTGCAATCAGAACTGGGTTCTGTAACTGTCAGAAACAACGGAGCGACAAGTATAAAGGTTTGATATGCAGGCTGTAGAGAGTACAAATTCAGCGTATGAGGTAAAAAATTTACTTCTCAGCCGACCTTCTGACTGGTTTATACAAGACCAAACTTTTCAAACCATTAAAGATTCTCAATTAGATATCGTTCGTTTTCTGAAATCAAAAGGCCAAGAAAACTTAGAAAACCTCCCTTTACATGCGGTTATTGATGAACCTATCAAAGATGTATATACCGCACCTATATTCTCAGAAACATTTTGCGATATATTCAGAGACGAATTAGAAAATATAAAAAAGCACTTTAACTTTGAGCCTAATTCGGAAGAAGACACATTGAGACAAATACCAGAAATAGTCTTACAAGACCATATACCCGAACTTTACCTGTCTTTGATGAATGTGGTCAGCACCATTTTTAACCCAATATTTATGGGGCTTTGGGGCAGAATCGTAACAGATGGCGGCATACAAATAGCCAATTACAATATAAGAGACAAACAACAAGGCGCTTGGCACCACGATGCAAGCGCAGATATAAGCGTAGTCATTCCTTTAAATACAGGTGAATACGAGGGTGGTGGAACAGAATTTCAAGGTAGAGGAGTCGTTGAACCGCTTCCTACAGGTAGCGCTTTGATGTTTCCAAGCTTTACTCACATGCACCGAGGACTGCCCGTACAGTCAGGAGATCGTTACTTATTGGTTTTTTGGTTGATTTCGCGTCCTTGTTGGGAAGATAAAAAAAACTATTTAGAAATGAATTTTATTTAACAATAGGACTAAAAACAGTAGAATTAAAGACAAATGGATAGAATAAACAGAACTGGGACAGGAATAGCAAGTTTAGGTAGAGACGAAGATCAGTTTCTAGCTCACGTTGCTTTGGGCGAGCGTGTCGTACCGCCTGTTATATCAGCCGCAACTCAAGCACGTATTAACCAAGAAATGAGGGCAGCTGGCCTTGATCCAAACGAATATGCCGTTGGATCTGGTATGTCCATTAATCCTATAACAGGACTACCCGAGTTTGGGTTTTTCAAGAAAGCTTTTAAAAAAATAAAAAAGGTAGGTAGAAAAGTAGCTTCAGTAGCTCAATTTGTACCTGGCCCTTGGCAAGCACCTGCGGCTTTAATAGCAAAAGCAGGAACTGTATATGACGTTGCAAAAGGTAGGGCAAGTCCACTTGCCTTGGCTAGTTTAGGGGGCGGAGGGGGCCTTGGTAGTCTGACTGGCGGAAAGGGTAATATCTTTAGTAATATATTCAAAGGAACACCAGGGATAAACCCAAGTGCAGGGGGCGGTCTTGGAGGTTTATTCAGCAGAGCCAAAGAATTTATATTGCCTGGAGCTGATAAAAAAGGATTATTCAAAAATGTACTTGGTGGTATAGGTAGCTTGTTTGGAGGTATGGGTGCGGGACAACAAGATGAATACACTCCTATTATGGATCAAAACGGAAATGTGATTGGTTATAGGAATGAAAATACGATGCAAGATATTTCAGTTGAACAATACAATCAAATGATGTCTTCAAGACCACAATTTAGCGGATTATTTGGACCTGATAGTATTGCAGATAAATTATTTAACGTAGACCCTAACAAAGGTACGGGTCCTTTGAGTTTTCTTGGTAAAGGAGCGCAACAAATAGCTGGAGGCTTTCCTGGTGGCGGATTAGGTCTTGGTCTGACAGGTTTGCTTGCTAAAGCCGTATACGACGATACAAAAAGTAGAGCTGGTGGTTTAGCTCAAACTCCTCAAGTAATGATGGATCAGCTTGGTAGGTACCAATTATCAAAAGAACTAGGAACAGGTGGAACAAGAGGCGAATTTGGATTAGGTCCTAAACCAGCTGTTTTGGATGTTGAAGGAGCAGGAAGACAAGCATTTGCAGTTGGCGGAGTGGCTGAACTAGATTTACGAGAAGGCGGAGAATCAATCGGGCCAGGTACAGGCACTTCTGATGATATACCAGCGATGTTAAGTGATGGTGAATTTGTAATGACGGCCAAAGCTACAAGAGGCGCTGGCGCTTACGATTTAAAAAAAGGTAAGTCAGGTATTGAATTGGTTCAAGGTGGCGAACCTTCAAGAGAAAAAGGCGTAGAAAACATGCGCGAGTTAATGAATATATTTGAGGGAATGTAATGGCAGAAGCTATCAATCCAATCGTAACTAATATTGCAAGAGATGAAGTAATATCCGATCCTTTTGTTAGAGAGGCTTATTTTGGTTCTCCTGATACACCAGGCATAATTTCTCAAGCTATAACCGCAGCTAACAGGGCTTTTGGTCAACCAGCGATACTAAGACAGACTGCTGGACTGTCTCCGTTAGAACTTGCTGCTATGCAGGGAGCTTATGGTGGTTTAGGTTCATATCAACCGTATTTAGATGCCAGCACTAGAGCTTATCAAGAAGGCATGGGAATGTCTCGTAGGGCTGGACAGTTGGCGCAACCTTACTTTGCTGGCGAGCAAGCTTATTTGGGAGCTGCAACTGATACGGCTAGACGTGCTGCTGGTATGCAGTTTGATCCCAGATTGACTAGGCAATTCTACGATCCGTTTGAAGATAGAGTCGTACAACAAACAATAGAGGATGTGTTCAAACGCGGAGAACTGCAAGATATAGATGCAAGAACAAGAGATATTTCGCAAGGAGGCGAATCTGCTTTTGGTTCAAGAGCTAGACTGAGTGCTGATGAAAGACGAGCTGCGTTAGGTAGAGGTCTTGGCGAAGCTTTAGCGGGTATTAGAAGTCAAGGATTCGGACAAGCGCAACAGGCTGCGTTAGGAGAGTTTGGTAGACAAGCTGGAGCTAGAGAGCGATTAGCTGGCACGTTAGCTGGATTTGGAACACAGTTGGGTGGAATAGGCGGCAGACGCGCTGGATTAGCGAGAACTATAGGATCAGATATCGCTGGTTACGGTGCTGGAATTGGGGGATTAGGAAGAGATGTGGTTGATCTAGGTATCAGGTCAAGAGGTGAATTATCAGGATTAGGCGCTACAGCTAGGGGTCTCACTGATACTGCGCTTGGCAGAGAATACGAACAAGCAATACAAACTAGAATGGCTCCAACACAAGCGGCTCAATTTGTCAGAGGATTTTTGCCCACATATCAAAGCGGAAGAACACAAGTTGCTACAACTTACGGAGCGCCAGCTGATCCATTAAGTGCTGGACTTGGAACCTTTTTGAGTACGTATGCTAACTTTGCTAAACCGCAAACCACAACTTCTAGCGATCCCGCATCAACTGCCGCTACCGCAGGCGGAGCTGCAACTCCTGCTGCTTTCTACGGTAATCCATACGGACAATACAATCCTTACGCTGGTGGAGGAACTTATACAACCTAATGAATGTTTTACAACGAAAAATGTTTGCAAATGGTGATGCAGTAAATTCACCAGTTACTGATTTATCACGTTTGATAGCTAACTACGCTACGAGCGGCTTAAGCCCTTTACAAATTTTTGAAGTGTTGCAACAAGACTTTGCTCAACAAGGCATACCGATGGATGTTGGTTTACGAACCATTGAAAGAATAGCGCAAGAAGTGGGTGGTCCGATGAAAGATGACCCGATGATTACGGATCCTCCCTTTGGAGGACCAAGACCATTAACTCCTGAAAGATTAGATGAAATGGCTCAAGGGCCTTTTGACACGTCTGTAGATATAGCTCCAGATCGTTTACCACCAGCTGACCCTTCTCTTGACCCTAGACTTGGTACTTACGCGCAACAAGGTGACACACTTAATCCAGCGGCAACTCCTGAAGTTGTAGATTTTTCTGAAGACTTACAAGGATTGATGGATACTGACATCACTGTAGAAGGGGATGAACAGCCAGAAAAAAAATTAGGTCCAAATGAAATCAGACTAAGTGACGGGCGTGTAATTGATTTTTCTCAAGGTATAAAAGACATACAAGAAGGCAGAGGGCAAGGTATACGCCTTTACAGAATTTACAATTCACCCGACATAGAGCGTGGAGAGAATGTAAACAAAGCGCTAGAACAGTTTATTGCAACAGATGAACCAGGTTATTTCAGAATGTTTGGAGGTGATCAAACTCTCGAGGAAAGAAGAGGAGGTACTTTTGGCCCCGAAGACTTTGGAAGTGCATTTTACGCTTTAAGTAGAGGTGCAAGAGATGTATTGGGTGAAGTGGCTGAACGGACTTTACCAGGTATAGCAGGATTCTTTGGCGGTAAAGGTCAAGAAGGTGCAGACAATCCTTTTTACACTGAGCTTGGAGCCAGAGAACTGTTTGAAAAAGATCGTTTTGGGCCAGGTTACATGGCTAGGGGCGGTTTGGATCCAGAAGAGGTTGATATATTGGTACTTGGAGCAGCTGGCGGCAGAGAAACCATTGCAAAAGATTTGGAAGAAATTGGTATTACAGAAGACAAACAAACTCCTAAAAAACCTGAAGTGGAAGTGTTTGAAGAAGACGTAGAAGACGTTGAAGGAGAACCAGAATCTGTTGCAGATGCAGCGGTTGCAGGAAAACCACCAGGCGTAGGAGATCAAGAAGATGTAGGAGATCAACCAGATGCAGGTGCTGGCTTACCAGGTGCTGTAGATGAAGAAGTACCTCCCCCACCTAAATCAAAAGAAGTTAGTTTTGCTGAGTTTACAACCAGCCCTGACTTCCTACGTTTTGTTAGAAACATAGGTAAAGGTCTAGTTACCCAAGGCGAGCTTGGTAAAGGTATTGCTTTAGGAGCGGCAGCTGCTGCTGAAGAAAGAGCGCAAGAAGAGGCACTTAAGGCAGAAAGAGATGCAGAACTTCTTAAAGAAATGATAGAGAAAGGACAAGTTGATCCTTTGAAACCTTCAGAGCTTAAATCTCTCAACGCGATGACAACTGAACTGAGTGACAATATAAAAAATTATGAAGGTACACAAGCTTCAATTGGAATAATGAATGATGCAATAGCGTTGTTTGAAGCAGCACTGCAAAATGATGTGCCAATAACAGGCTTACCTGGTAGGATTGCTAGATTCAAAGACGAGGCTGCTGCATTTATGGGAGTCCCTAATCCTAACGTATCAGATGCGACGAGAATTAAAAATTATATAGAACAAGTCAAACAAAGAAGTATTAGGGAAATACTCAACGAATCAGGCAGAACAATATCAAACTTAGATAGAGACATTGTTGATAGGGTCTTTGGTGATTTGGATTTAACTGGTGATCCAAAAGAAATTTTGAAAAAACTTAAAAACGCTAGATCCAGCTTAGTAAAAAATAACCGCGACAAACAAAGAGCCATATCCTCAACTTACGAAATAGTGCAGAATCCTGCATATCAAGGCGTAGGCGTGAAAGCTATAACTCCTTATTCAAGCCTAATAGAAAAGATTATAAATACAGAAATAAGCGATACGTCAAAAATAGACATGAGCCAGATTATTGATATTGATCTTAGAGATTCTGACCTATTTAATTTAGGAAACTAAAATGCCTACTTTTAACTTCAGAGTAACGGACGATCTAACGGTTCCGATACAAGCAGACAATCAACAAGATGCTTTAAAAATACTGAAGGCTGAACTTGCAAAAAAAGAGGCGTCACCAGCTTTTGATGCGTACTACTTTGACTACGAAAAAGGTCTTAAAAGTAAAAAACTAAGATCGTTACTGGGTTTGGCAGAAAAACGCGACCAGTCTGGAAAGGAACTTGAAAAAGAACAACTACTGCAAAACTACGTTGGTTCTCGAGGTTTCACATACAACACAAAAGGTGACCTAGCCATAACCCCAGAGGGTCAAAAGACTCTTGTTGAAAGGGGTTTGTACGACGAAAGCGATATTACTGACAAGAATGTTGTCATTGACGAAAGAGGTTTTAGCTCTGGAGACTTTTTAGATTTTGCTGGAGTGGTTGGTCCCGTATTTGGAGCGGTCGCGGCTTTGTCACCTCACTTGAGAGGCGTAAGTCTTTTGAAAAAACTTTTAAGAAACGAAAGATTTTCTAGAATGGTGGCAGCTGGTATAGGTACGGCAGGTGGTAAAGGTGCAGAGGAAGCCTTAGAAGTACAACAAGGTTTTCAATTACAATCAGATCAAGAAATACAAGACTTAATGGAAAATGAGTTCCTATACGGATTCTTTGGGCAAGGTATAGGCGAAGCAATCGGTACGGGCTTTGCGGCCTTTTTTGGTAAAAAAGCACCTATTGAAAATGTCAGAGACGCTTACGTGGTAAGTAAAGGTTACGACATGAATGACGTGTTGAAACTAGACCAAGACCTAGGAAGACTGGCCACCGAAAAAGATATTGCTAAAGCTTTTAAAGAAGGAAAGATAACTGACTTGGGAGCTAGAGCAGCTGTATCGCAACAATTCTTAGGCAGAGCGATACCAGGTAGGATGCAAGGTATTGGTGAAACGATTGCGGGTAAACAAGGTAGAGAACGTGGTTTGATTGATTATAACATGGCGATGTTGGCTCAATTACGAAAAAAATTAGCAGACAGTAGAGCGGCCTTGGATAACGCTACAGGTATAGAGGATGCTGGTTTAGCTCAATCTGAAATAGTTGCCAGACGAGCGCAACTTGAAAAGTCTCAAAATGAAGTTACCAATTACCTCAACAAAATGATGCAAGACTTGTCTGAGCAGACAGGGGGATTTGGTCCAATTATGCAAGCCACAGATCAAGCAGCGCTTGGTAAGAGCGTACAGGATACCATCAAAAATTCTTACAACACTCTACAAAGCGATTTCAGAAATCAATACAATAAAATATTTGACGATCTTGACGTGTTACAAAAAACAGAATTTGAAAACAAAGTCAAAGCCGATTTAAGCGATCTAAATGAGTATATTAAAAAAAGGATTTTTACAGACGATCCCTTAATTACAGCTCTGGACGACGACATAAGTTTGAAAACAGTATTGGGATTACAAAAAAACATCGAAAAGGGAGCTTTTAAAGGCGGAGCCACTATTAGTCAACTCATAAAGGCTAGATCCGCTTTAGCTAATTCAAGAGTGCAAGCTGGTTTGAACCCAGGTGAACAAGGTCTTTTTGTAAAAGACATAGCGGAAAAGTTAGACGAAATAATTTATAAATTACCAGACAATCTTTTAATTATTTCAGGCAAAGCTGGAGATCCTCAACTGCTAAGAAACAAAGTTGATTTGTTAAAAAAATTAAACGAAAGCTATTTTAAACAAATACAACCTTTCAATAATGCGATAGTCAAAAAAATAAAAAACAACACTATAAATGCTGACGATGTATATACACAAATAGTGGTAGCAAACCGATCTGGTGATATGCAAGACATCTTGAACGCGGCTGGCAAAGATACCGTAAAAGGTACTGGTTACGGCGAGATGACTAAAAACTATCTAAGAACGGAATTGGTCAGAAGGTTGTTTAAGGATGCGGTAGATACTGCCACTGATCCAACAACAGGTGTATTCAATCCAAGTAAATACGTTGGCAACATAAAAAAATATGGAGCTACACTAAGACCTTTGCTTGGCAACAATTACGACAAAACGATGCAAGCTTTAGACACGTTTAATTCCTACAGTCCAAAACTAGCACCGAAAGAAGTTTTTGAACTGGCCGACAAAATACGAGTTGTTGGGCCTGAAGTCCCTGTAGTGGGTCCCGTTAGACCTACAGATGATGTAGGCACCACTTTTCAAGATTTTGCAAACGCTCTTACTGCAAAAGCAAAAGCAAGTGACGAATTGTTACAGTTTCAACAAAACAGAGTTTTAGCAAACATAGAAAACGCATCACCTGAAGTTATTACACAATCCATATTCAGACCTAATTCAGCTGCTGCTATCAATCAAGTTCGTAACGAAATATCTGAAGAGGCTTTTATAAATGTTCAGGACGAAGCATTGGAAGAACTTATTAAGAAATCTGTTACACCTGGCGGTACAGACCTTACAGAGATTTTTAAACCTGGAAACTTCCAAAGAGCATTAAACTCTTACGGAGACGAAACTTTAGATGCGATGTTTGGTAAAGAGTTGTCACAAGCGTTACGGGGATATGCTAGAGCTATCAATACTACAGTATCAGGAGCGGAGCGAACTGGAGCGGGTTCTATTGTAGCTGGTACGTTAGCGGCTGGTTTCTTCAACTTAAATTTATTACCGACTGTTGCTACGCTAACAATCTATAAAACTTTGTTTGCCAATCCAAAAATAGTCTCTTTACTATCACGTACAGACAAAAGCGCGATGGGTCAGGTTCTTGACGCAGTCGAGCAAGCAATACGTATCGGAGGATTCTCTGCCTTATTTAGAGAAACTGGAGTGGCTACAGAAGACATTACAAGAGAAATAGAAGAAACTGGAATTACAGATCAAGCTAGAGAAGTTATAAATCAAGTGGCTGTACCTGCAAAAATTGAATTAGATTTACCTGACATCAACCTATCACAAGCACCGACAGGAGCTAGAACTAGAATTGGACCAACGCTACTACCTAATCCAAGAGATCAGGAAATAGCAGAGCTGTTAAGTTAATCCAAGCTCGTCTCTATCAAATCCCAAGGCACTATCCGATAAACACGTTAAGTCTTTCTTATGAAGATGTATGTATGGTTCTGAATCTTCTGGCAGTTGCGGTTCGGTAACTGTACCAAACCTGACGTCATATACTTTATTTTTATCCCAAGTATGTGAGTACACACTATCAGTCATTGCACACACCAGAACGAATGGTCTGTTCGTTGCAAGGGACAAAGCAGCTCCCATTCTTAGTTTGGATGCGCTGAGTAAGAGTGTTTCGTATTTGTTGATACCAAAACTTCTGCACTTTACTTCCATCCAAAAAGAACTGCCTTTACTTTCACACCAATAGTCCAGTCCGTAAGAGACTGGCAGTTTATGACATCTAACTCCCCATAATCCCTCTATAAATCCAGCTACACGTTCCTCTCGTTTTTGATCGTTGATCGTTTCCATCTTTGGCTTGGCCATCATAATTACCTCCATCAATCGTCGAAGAAATTAGGATCAATCGCGACTAGGCGTTTCATCGGTCTGCCTGTTTGTTTCACGCGTACGTCCTTCTCTTGTACTTCTCCAGCGTTTATTAATCTGTTTATTATTTCTTTTACCTCAAAAGATTTCATTGATCTAAATATTTCTTTACGATCAATATCTCTTTTGCTGATCCCCATTTCCCCTTGCGTTCTTATAAAACTTAACACTTGTTTGATACGACTTTCCATTTCGGATCCAGCTACCTTGTCTTCACACGTAGCCACCATCAGTTGATCGTAGTAATACACATAGTCTATTGCCCACTTAGTCATATCGGCAGTTATTTTCTTTGAGTTAGGTCTATCTGCCAATTGGCAAATCAAAGCTAACCTCATTGCTTTCTCTCTCGTTCTTGAGAGTAATACTTCTAAACCGTCCTTCTCCAGTTTGTTCTGTTGATCCACAAGCTCGTAAGCTAATTTGTTCAAGAGTTCTTTTGATTCGTCATCAAAAGCAATCACACGTTGACTGAGATTCATCTCAGCGTTGTCTCTGGCTATCTCCTCCATATCGTTTATAGGCGCCCTAACTTGCCTAACCCATTCGCATACCTTGTAGGATGGTTCTATATACGGGACCATTCTACCTACGGTTCTAGGTAGCTTAGATTCAACAACGATAAACCTGTTCAAAAATCCATCAACGATACGTCCTGTTGATAAGGCGCCGTAAAAGTTTCTAGGAACTGACATACCCACCAAAGTAATCGCTGGTTTGATTGTATGACGATCTAAAGCCTCCTGTTGCTGTTTTTGGGTAAAGGTCATCATAGAGTAGTTATCTGGCCTTAACGTGCCGTGACAACGTCCCCAAGCCTCCATAAGCACCTGTATAGCGTCTTCCTTGTTTGAATTGGTTGATTTGGATATAGACTCTAACCTTTTACCAAATTCGTCCATAACGGTGACGTGTGTTGGTTTGTGACGCAGTAAACTGTATACCGCGCCACTAGACGTATAACCGTCACCCGCCATTAAATCTTCAAACCCAGCTCCTTCTAATATGGTTTCTATTACCGTCTTGACGTTTTCTTTACCTTGTCCTGATTTGGCAATACACATAAAGAACAAAGACGAAAAGTTGTTCATATCTGTCTTATATATACGACCAAGCGCAACAGACCCTAAAGCTAACGAGGTTTGCAGAGATAGAGCGGGTTGTTGTATCTGCGCTATCTCCTCAGAATACTCGTATACATCTTTGAGTATGCCTGGTGGTTCGTAGAGATCTATTGGTTCTTTCACGTTGTAGGTACGTTGAATGAAAGCTGGCGCTTGTTGGTTCTTTCTATCGTGTGTCTTTTGTATAGAGTTTACTGTAGTTGATATCTCCGATCTAGGTAAAGGTGGCTTGTTTTGTTGATTCCAAGATTGAACAAAAAACTCCACCATCTCTATAGTTACACCTTTGGCTATTAGATTGCCAGCCAGCCTTGCCGCGTTATCGTTACGACTGCCTTGTACTACACCCGTCAGTTCAAAAGGTTGCGATATGCTTTTGGTATTGACCTTATCAACACCCGTAATCATCACCCAATGTTCTTTGGTCAGATCAGGCAGATCGTTAGTATCATGCCAATCCCACTCCTCTATAAACTTAGGCTCGTATATCGCACCTGTCGCGTGAATATTATAAGGTGCAATAATAAGACCACCCTCTCCTCTTATATCTATAAGTTTTGCGGGATCTGAAGTATCGGTTCTTCTGGCAACATAAGTCGTAAAGTTTTCAGGGTTATTGTAGTAGTAGTGCATACCCTTACCCGTTGCCACTTTACATGGTGTGTTTGGTAAATTGGTTTCTGCCCAATTGACTGCCTCTGGTGTATCGGCATCAACAACAATGAACTTGCCACATATCAGAGCTACGACAAGGTCATCACGGCCTTGAAACCATCTTGTTATTTCTTCTGTCGTCGGTTGTCGTTCTTTAAACTTTTGCCATCCGCCTAATTCTTTTGGCGGAACTTTATTATGGCGTAGTAAGGGAACAGGGCTGTAGCCACTTTCCGCATACGCAAGAGCGAGTTCCAACGCAGAATCCTGCGCGGACGCTTTGACGTTTAACACTACTCAACCGTTTCACTTGTATCTTCTTTTTCGCTATCTATAGGACCATAGATGGAAAAGAAATCTAACTTACCTTCAGTTGCCACAATAATCTTTTTGGCCTGATCCGTTGATGGCTGTCTGTTGCCATACCTCCAAGCCTTGACTGTATGTGTAGAACAATCGAATAACTTTGCAGCAGCTTCGATCCCTACAAACTCTATGTATTTACTTAAACTCACTCGTTCCACTTCACGCTCCTTATATGCTGGTTCAAGTCCCTGACTGTATAAATCCATCAGTTCTCTCTCTACCAATTGTTGTTGCCTATGGAAGTAATTAATCTTCCATTGATTCTTATTGATTTTTGCTTTGTTCATGTATACTATATGTGTAATTATGTTTTCGTGTGATTGTAACTGAAAACATTTACATTAACAACTGGAGAAAAATATGAACATTAGTATTCAGGACCGCATCAAGTCACCTAGCGATTTAGTTGAGTCGCAAGGCGCCAAACTTTTAGTGTATGGCGAAAGTGGTGCGGGTAAAACAACTCTTTGTCAAACGGCTCCTGGTAAAACATTAGTCGTTAGTATGGAGAGTGGTCTTCTCTCTATTAAGGATGCCCCTGATCTTGATGCAATCGAGGTTAAGGAAGCTTCTGAAATAGAAGAGATAGCTCAACTACTTGAGAACGGAACACTACAATACGATACCGTTTGTCTTGATAGTGTTACGGAAATGGCTGAAATCTTGCTTTCGCAAGAAAAGGCCAAAAGCAAAGATCCTAGACGTGCGTACGGAGAAGTCATCGAAGTGATGATTAAAACGATGCGTAGGTTCAGGGATTTACCTGTCCACGTTATATTCATTGCTAAACAAAGCAGAGAACGTGACGAGCAGACAGGTGCCTATCATTACCAACCGATGATGGTTGGCGCCAAACTTCCTACGCAGATACCTTACTTCTTTGATGAAGTATTGGTTCTTCGTACGTTTGACGAAGAAAATGAAGAAGGTAAGACCGTCACTACAAGATGGTTGCAAACGAGAATTGGTCAGAACTATATAGCCAAGGATCGTTCAGGTAAGTTAGACGGGTTTGAGTCACCCGATCTGGCTAGTGTAATAAACAAACTCGGATTTGCAGGAGGTGCAGCATGAGTGACTTTGAAGGATTGGATATAGACTTGGATGCCGCAGAGAGTAGCTCTGCAATTCCAGAGGGTGATTACCCTGTCGTAATATTGTCTTGCGAAAAGACAACGTCTGCGGCTGGTAACGACTACTTGAAGTTAGAAGCCGAAGTAACGGGTGATAACTACGCTGGGTGGAGGTTGAGAAAAAACTTTAACCTCTGGTATGTAAATGACGATAAACAAAAGCAAGAAGAAATCAGAGGCTACGCTAATAACGACTTTGCTCGTTTAGCAAAAGCCGTTGGTTTCAAAGAAGTTCCCAAGACTGCTTGGGAGTTTCAAAACAAAACTTTTGAAGCGAGAGTCGTCATTGTTGAAGATCAGACTGGTGAATACGGTCCAAGCAACGAAATCAAATCGTTCTTGCCGTTGAAGACTGAGTCTGCTCCAAAGGCGGTAGACTTACCACCAAGCATGGATGAATCAAACGATGCTTCTCCAGGTGAGGCAGCTCCCCTAAACAAGCCCTCACTGTAATCGTTCGGCTACGCTAGGAGTCGTTAGAGCCAAGCTCAACCTAGCACTTACAATACATATTTGGGTATCTACAATAAAAAGCTGCGGCGACAGGTGGCGTAATCCCAAGTAATGAAGAGTCGTAGATACGGGTTTTAATCAACATAAGGCGAATTACTTACTGAAGAATAAAGGGGTCAATCGACCCCTTTATTTTATTTACCGTATAAATCCCAATTCGTTTTTAAGATAGATAACCAATCGTCCACAGTCATAACGGCTATAGCTTGGTTGTCGCGTACCCAATCAGGATTGATCGCGTACAGAGGTATGCAAACTCGTATCGGTTTGCGGTTGTATTTGTAGATAAGTACGGGGATGTTATCTTCGCAACTTGCACATACTTGTCGCCACCACTCAGGCTTTACCCAATCGCCTTCTTTGTAGAACTTACACTCTATCGCGTGGTTGGGTATTTGCAGATCGCAAAGATCTCGTTGTTGATATTGATCAAGGTTGCGCTTAGTTTGAAAGTCTATACCTTCCTCTATAAAGAAGTTATTGAGTATACGTACAACGTCTCTCTCAAACTGAGCGCCTTTGTTTCTGGAATTAATCTTGGCCATCTAAATCAAGTGTAACAACATTAGGGCTGTTGTATACGGTTGGCCTTTCACCTTTCAGATGTCGCATATAAGCGTGTAGATGTTTCTCCATAGTCAGCCAAGCCACGTCCATTTGTTCGTTGGTTATCTTGAAGACTTTACTGGCGTAGGGTTGTTTCTTTTCTTGCGCGACAAAGACAAACTCTTTGACTTTGTATCCCGCGGCCTCCATACCCCTTCTGTACCAGGCGGCTTGTTCTGCGTATCCGTATTTCAATACAGATTCTTTGAACGACTCAGGACTGCAAGAATAGGTGGTCTTGTAATCAACCACGACTATCTCGTAATCTTGATGGGGGCCTTGCGGTTTACAGATGATGTCTGGTCTGCACTTACACAAGACGTCGTCTTCAAACCAATAGAAAGATGCCTCGGGTATCTTGCCGTCGCCGTCCAGATACATCTTGCCTTCTTCAATCATATAGGCATCCATTTGATTGATCGCGTGCATATCGGATTCGTTGATAACGACTAAGCCTCTGTCAATAAACTCTTGTTTCATTTCTTTATTGGCTTTCGTATACGGGGATCCAAAGATTACGCCCACATTATTATGAAAGGCTTCGTCGCCCTCCACTAGCATATAGTGAGCGGCAGTACCGAACTCCATTGCTTTGGTCGTTTCTTGTTCTACTTCAAGCGCGTGTATTTGGCTTTCACCAAACTTACGAAAGAAGCTGGAACTCTTACCCACGTCAGAGTGGTAGAGTTCGTTGGGTATATCAAAGACAACAAGCGCGTCGCCTTTCTGGGTTGGTTCATATTGTTCTAGTTCAGGTATTGCTTTCATTTTTTTCTCCATTGTTATAACCCTCTGCTACTAAAAACAAATCAATCTTTTCACTTATATCTTGTATTAAAGGTGTGCAAAGGTCTTGTCGGTATGAGGAGGGTTCTACTAATTCATGGTTTATTTTTTTAAATAAATAAGCATGCAAAGCTCCGTAAGCTACTTTTTGCAATTTTTGTTTATTTTTTTCCAATATTTCATCTACAAATTTTTCAGTTCTTTTCATTTCATCCTCCAATTAAAAAGGTATGTCATCATCCACATCCCAAGTCTTAGGTCTGTAAACTCGTTTAGTATCTTCTTCCTTTTGTCGTTTCTCAAAAGCGGCTTGCTTCTTGAACATATCTATAAAGGGTGAATCTTCTTCGTATTCTAACAGGGTGGTCTGCACCACGTTGTCGTTGTAAAAAGGTTCAGGCCAATAGCCTATATCGTTTTTGATACGCATAAGGTTTTGACTGACCGTTTCGCGTGGGTTGTATTCGGGTTTTTGTATGGCTTGCCAATACTCCTGGACCGCTTTGATTTCTGTATCGTCGCCGACAAACGTAATATCAAACTCAGTCTTGTCGTAAGGCAAGTACACAAACTTACCGTCCTTCTTCTTTAGAGGGTAGCAACGAATGGGTTTACCTATTGTCATCTTTTAAGACCTCCTTGTAAGCCAATTCAAATACGTGGGGATGATGATGCAGTATATACATCATAGCCTCAGACATTCTATTGATAGATTGTAGGTCTACAAACAGTTCATTTATATGGTCTGGTTGGACTATACCGATTTGGTCCTTTGCTTCTTCAGACAGGGTTTCGTTGATTAGATTATTTAGTTCACTCATTTTTTTCTCCAATTAATTTATACAATCATAAACAAAAAACTTGCACGCGTAAAGAAAATATATATACTATCTGTAAATTACTTAGGAGAAAGATATGGCAAAGCCAAAAATAAACGAAGAACAACTATATAACGATTTCAATCTTGAACTGTTGGATGCAATAGAAAAAGCCGAACCTTTGGGTACGCCGATGATTGCACACGCGGGGTTGAGATTGTTTACTCAAATGGCTCTTGATTGCGCGCCAAACGAAATAATAGGATTGGGTGTCGTACTTGATACGATTAGAGACGTAAAACGCGACGACGAGCTTGAGTCAGATGAGTAGTTCATACAAAGTAAAAGAATACGTAGGTTATCAAGAGATATTGGATAACGTGCGATCTATTGTTAAACGTATCGCGCCCGAGTGGGCCGCTTCATCTATCGTACAAGAGATAGACGACCTGGAGACTACGATTGACGAAACCTTGTCAGGCCGCGCGGATATGGCGGAAGAAATGTTACGGGATGATTTTGAATAGTTTCTACATCACTACCGAACATCATACGGAACCTGTCGAGTACGGTTATCAAGATGCGGTTGTACATGAAGCGAACAATTGGAAACTTTGGAAGCCGAAAGTATCGGATATAAAAGTCAGAACTAAATTAGATAAAGATGTTAAGGTTCTTGTCAGACGAGAAATACATCAAGATATATTGGAGTGTGAAAGTGACAAAAAAATTTAAACTAACTTTAAAGGACGGGTCCGTTGTAAATTATACAAAAAACAAAAATGGGGAGATACAATACTTTCCCGAGAAAGACCTGGATCCTAAAACTGCAAAAGCCAGGTGGGATGAACTATACGATAAGGTATATAAAAGAGCGGGGACACACTAGATGCAGTATAATTTAAGAACAGAATATGGGGGCAATATGAACGAAGAAGCCTTGATCGGAGAGATCGTATCGAATTTTAAAAAACTAAGTGCAGACAACAAGGAATATGTTTTGGACAGTCTGAACTTTATCAAAGAGAATCCTAACTTGGTGGTACTTAAAAATGAAGATGGTCAATAAGTACACGTGGCAAACAGTCTACGAAGTTAAACGAGGGAAGCGTTACAAGAAATACGTAAAGGTATTGACGCAACCCGACAACTCGAGAGAAGCACTACATACGGCTTCTATAAAATAATAGATATGCAGTTGCACTCTTTCTCCGTAAGAAGGTAAACAAATGGCTCGAGGTACAGTCAGCAACGAAGTACCTCACCCTTATTAATATGTTAAAAGCAGACGGTTTCGACAAAGCAATTATAGGACAGACCTACGATATGGTCGTATCGGAAGAACGTCTGATCTATTCGGTTGAGAAGTGTGTTGAGATCTTGGTAGAACGAGACGGTATGACGAGCGAAGAAGCAATCGAGTACCTAGATTTTAACGTACTTTGCGCGTATATCGGCAAAGATCAACCTGTCTTCCTTTCGGAAGCCTACGACGAAATAGAATAATCGGCTATACTGTCGGTATGACAGATTTAAAATTAGTAAACTTAAACAACTACAGACGTAATCCCAGTCATATCGAAGGAAAAGAACGCCTAGACGCGTTGTTCGAGGATTTTGTCCGCAGAGGCGCGGATCCCGAAATGGTCGCAGAGATGATATTCGCGTATGGCGTATGTGAAGTCATTAATTACGCATCTAAGCCCGAAAACGGCCTTGATTCGATTGCGCGGTTACTGTCGGAGAGTTTCGGCCTGGATATCGAGCGTAATCAGTATTTTGACCCCGAAATAACGGGTTTTGTCAAAGATGACGATTAGCGTGACAAAACTATTGGCCTTGAAACGTAGCTGTCAGGCACTTTAGGCGTTTTGTCAGTTTTGTCAGGGTATGGGGCTTTGTCTAAAAGTGTGGATACAAAATGTAGAGAATGTAAAGGGAGGGTAAGAGAAAGTATGACAAAAGTACTATATATAGTAGTAATATATATATTAGAAAATAAATATACCTTATAAATACAGGGTTTCGGAGGATTTATAGTTTTGTCAGGATAAGTGTGACAAAACTCTGACAAAACACAATTAAGTATGACAAAACTAAAACCACATATCAGAGAGAACTTAGAGCCAGAATACGTCGATTTGTTAGAATCGGAACTCGTTGTTAAGATATGCAAAGAATTTCCAGGAGCAAGAGTAATATGCCTGCAAAAGATTTAAGAATAAGACAAAGTGTTACTATAGATAAAACCTTAGAAGAGGATGTCGAAGATATGCCTTTTGAGTACATGGACCCGAATGAGAAGCAACTGACTAAGAGACAACGATTGTTAGTCTGGAACGCAGTCAACGATCCTCAATTATCGTTTGCAGAGGCCGCTAAGAAGGCGGGATATAAGAATCCTGTCGTTATCGGTAGGTATATGCGAGAAGGCAATAAGTATTCTCACGTACGTCGGGAGTATGAACGATTGATGTCGGAGGCTAAGAAAAAGTTTGAGCTAACGCATGAACGAGCAGTCGAGGACTTGTATAAGTTAAGGGATGACGCTTGGGGTCGGGGTGCATTTAACGCGGCCATACAAGCTCAAGGACTGTTGCTTAAAGTCGGGGGACTTATCGTTGATCGTCGGGAAGTATTGCACGGTAAAATAGATCAGATGAGTCGGGAAGAGGTTGAGCGTAGACTCCAGGACTTACTAGGATCTAAGACAGGTATTACGATTGAGAACAAGTCGGATACTAAGGCCATAGAAAGTAAGTAGTCGGGAGTCATTAGGTTTTATTCTTCATAATTGATTTATAAATACTTCCTTCTTCGGAAAGGTAGATTGTTTGTTCGGTATCTTTATTTCCGCAAAAAGGACACTTTCTAATAAACTGTTCACCTTCAAAATAGTGATTATTACACTTCAAACATTCAACGATTTGCATTAGCTTTTCTCCTCAATAACTTTGTAACACTTTGCATATCCTGTTGTATTAACTTCTCTTATACCTTCGTCGTTGATGTATGTAGGGTAGAAAACAAGTCGGCACTCGTTTGTTATATCGTCCCTGTATAAGTTCATATCCCATACTTCTCCTTCTTCGGTATCTACAGATGTCCAATTATCATCTTGCCAATCAAATACAGTACATTCTTTCATTGTCTTTTCTTCTCTGAGTACCTTCCACGTTTTAGTCATTAGCTTTTCTCCTTAAGTTCATTTCTAGCTTTAGCGGACTCAACTATTCTGTTCCACCTGTTGCCTTTCTTACGTTTGTTAACCAATCCATTAGCCTCTTCGGGGCAATTCTTGCGCCACGCTTTATCTAGTTCTTTAAGATTCATTGTTGATCTCCTTTTTATTTAAAACATTTAACGGGTCGTTTGTAAGAATAAAATCCATAGCCTTTTGAGTATCCTTAATAGACTGTAATTCTTTATATTTCTTTTCATTTATTTTCATTGTTATCTCCTAATCTATTTTTAATTTGTTCGAATATCTCCTCTTCGGCTTTTATTTCCTCAAGAGTAGATAGTTTGAGTTCGTTTGACTCTTGTACTTTAATTAGTCGGGTAAGATACCACTCAGCTTTCTTTAAATCTTCAATACCGCCTTTATCCTTGTATCGGGTAACGTACTTGATGATATTGCCCTCTAAGTAGTTCATAGAATGAGAAACAATATAATCAGTCGTTTCTATTCCTTTGCGGTAATAAGGTGGATTGATCTTATCGCTCATTGTCGGACTCCTCTGTTTCGGATTCAATTAATTCTATATCCTCAACATTAACCTTTAAACCAGTCTCTTCTAGCTCTCCCATTTGATGAGAAATGATCTCGTAATCAAAGTCATATTCTTTGTCTAAAAATTTCTTTTCAGCTTCTTCCATAGAATCAGCTTCGCACTCTACTGTTTGCTCTTCCCATATTGATTCAAGAACATATTTTTTTGCTTTATATCTAGCCATTGTTGGACTCCTTTAATATGCGTATTTCTTCTCTGTAATCTCTATCTTGTAGTTCACAGATTTGTTTGAAAGTTTTGGCTTTAGACATACATTTAAGATCAAGTCTCATATCTTCAATACATTCACTCATAGAATCGTAAAAGAGCATTTCATATATTGCTTTAGATCGTTCTTCTATACGTTCCCTTAGTTTTTGTTTAGTTAGCATTGTCGGACTCCTTTAATTGCCATTCTCCACACCAACCACAACTATAATCAAATCCTTGTTTGTACCATTTAGTAGGAAGTGCTTGATAGGTTAGTTCACCTGTTTTGTTGCATTTAATACATTTATCCATTGTCGTACTCCACAATATCTTTAATATGCGTTTGATCTATATGAAATAAATCTCCACAAGTGGCGTTGTATTCCTTAACAAGCTCTCTAACAAATTCTTCTTTGTTATTGGCTTGTCGGACTGGATTAACTGTTCCAAGTTCAATAATACATTCAAATGTTTTCATTGGTTTTGCTCCTTAATAAAAAATCCGCTTAAGATATCTTCAACTTCACTTACGATATCGCAAAATTCATCTTGTTTTTCTTCGGTATATCTTTCGTCTCCGTTCTCGTCTGTTTCTGTTAGAGGGTCTAAAGATGAATACTGCAAAACATAATGTGAAAGAGTCGCATACAGTTCTACCCAAGTTTCAGAGGGTATCGTTATTTTGTCCTGTTGTTCCCATTTAAGAGCATTGTCGGAAAACTCCATTATCTTATTGGTTACTTCTTGATAGTTATGTTCTTCTAAGAGTTCAGCTTTGAGCATGGTGTCTCCAAATGCTATCTCAAAAATATCATCAATAAACTTATCTCTTTTTTCTAGGTTATGTTCGTTTTCGTCGTTTACGTCCCACATTAGTTTTTCTCCTAGTTTTCGTGTATTTGGTCTAGTTCTACAGAATTAATATGTTTACTAATCCAATTATCAAAACCTATTTTTTGTATTTCTTGATATTGTTCTTCGTCAATAATGATACTGCCTAAATCAACTGTATAAGTCTTTTCCTCCCATATAACATCTTCAAGGGTAAAATCCACTATCTCTGAATCTTCTAAGTCGGTATCAAAAGACATACCAATTATTGATTCTTCGTCTTTAATTTCGTCCATTTCAATAGTAAAAGAGAACGTAACGTCAAAATCATATAATCCTTTGTATTTGCCTTCGTTTGATTCAAAATCCCAACTGTTAAATAAGTCGGCAAAGTAATCATTACCTAACCATAGGTATGAATAGCTATCTCCATTTTTTAATTCAGCATGTATTAATTTGGTAGTTTGTATTTTGTTAGTCATTAGTTTTGCTCCTTAGTCGGGTTATTAGTCGGGGGGTTAGTCGGGTTATAGTCGGGGTTAATATGTATAGAAAAATCAAAGTATTGCATGAGTTGATACAGTAGATCTAATTCTGCTTCTTGTTTGGTATTGGCGACAGACTGAAAAATCAGTCTATCGCCTTTTATAATTTTGGCTTGTATCATTGGCTTAGTTCCTTATCTTTTATAAAGTCAGTCATTATTTCTTTACCTCTTCTAATGACATATTTGAAAGTTATTCTTTTATTCTCATAACTGGAACAACTTTTTAAACCATAAACCCAACCCGCATTTGCTTCTGTTTTAACTGTTGTATTGTCATCAAAAGTAAAAATGTATCTAGGGTTTCCATTGATTGAATTTTTACCTCTTACACACTCTATACAGTCTCTGATTGCTATTTGTTTGTTATTCATATTTACCCCGCTAACCTTTCTTTGATTGAATCTCTATCTTCATACCAATGATAGAAAGATTCATCTATTACTTTAAATACTCGGTAATCTGTATAACCGCCGCGAACATCTGCCCCATTATGAATAGATAAGAGAATCAGATCATCTACGTACCTTTTACCCTCTACAAATAGAATGACTTGCGAGAGGTCGCAATCTTCATTACAGGAATTGGTAAAGGTTGTATTGTAAGCGTAGAATTCAGACAGATAGTCTTCAGCGTCGCAAAGGTTATTTTCTCTTTCCTCTTCAGCTATCCACCTATTGAAATCTTCGGTTCTAGTTTCTTGATATTCTAAGGTTCTAGTTAAATGGTGAAATACAGATAATTCCCTATAAGGATAATCTGTATCTTCATCTTCTATAATTTCGTATGGCTCAGATTCAAAATCGGAAAGTGTCTTTTTTTGGTTCTGTTGCCAGTGGCGACCATTGTCGCCGCCACTATCTAGGAAATGCTCGCCTGTTGATTCAGTCAGCATTTCATATATTGCTTTTTTAGTTTCATTCATTGGGCTATTCCTCCGTATATCCGTGAAACCAATCCTCTCCGCGTGTGTCTTCGCGTTGGCAATGTTCTTGAGCCTCTTCTAAGGTTAAACCCCTTTTAATTGCTCTTTGGCTTCGCGTAGGGAAACCGCTTGAATCTTTAACAAATTTAATAATTTTATATGTTGTTTCGCTCATTACTTACCCCTTATATTAGATTTTCATTCGCATAATTAGTCAGAATACTAACTACTTCGCTTGTTGGTTTCATTGAGTTTTTGATAACTAAATCTCTGAAAGATTCATCTTCGCAACATACATCAAAAGAGGCGAAAGTTTCACCTTCAAAAATACTGGCGATTAAATCCAGTTTATCGTTTTTGGCTTTTATACCCATTGTTTTATTCTCCGTATTAGTTAAACAATAGGCTTATTCTATATTATTTTCTACTATCTGTATACTTTTAATAGGTGCGGATATGTAACTAATAAATTAATAGATATTCTTTTAATAGGGAGTTGCACGGGTAGAAATAACATTTTCTTTGTCTCTTTTCTTTTCCTATCTCTAGCAAATAGAAACCGACAGACGAAAGCGGGGCGGGTGTCGGGTGTCGGGTTTCGTATAGAGTCGCGATCTGCTCGGGTGTCGGGTGTCGGGCTAGACTATAGACAAATGACGTCGGGCGTCGGGTTGTCGGGTTAGACCTTAGACTCTAGACGCTAGATTGTAGGTTGTAGTTATAGACCTATAGACAATAGACAGTCAGACCAAGATAAGACTTCCTCCTGGGCGATCTACGAGGCGATCTACGAGAGTCTATTTATTACAAGAAGTAATTAAATAAAATCTACCATTTGTATAAGACCTGATCTATAATACGTATCAAGGGGGAGCGAGGTGCGACCCTATAATTACGGAGAAAAAATATGGAACAAAACCATTTAGAAAAATACGACCACTTAGTAAGCGGTCTTTACAGAGAGTTCGGAGAATATGAAGGGCGACCTTACGTAGCCGATAGAAAACCACACGCTCTTTTCAGAGCGCATTTGCTAGAACTTCAAGTGTCTGATACTAGAGTCAAAAGTATCGCCGAAGCTTTTGGCGATCTTTGGGATGCTCTTTGCAAACTAGACTATCGCAACCTACAAATAGTTTGCCGAGAGTTTGAAGGACTCGCTACGCTCTGCAAACAGTATGGTGAGATTGAAGGAATGAGATCAGACTTTACCAATAGCAAGGGGGAGGAATACAAATGACAACAATAGAATACAAAATAACCTTTGAGTTATTGAGCAACCGACAAGAAGGTTGCGAGCCTCAAAGTACAAAGGTGGGCGACTTGTTAGAAACAAGTGTATCTTCCGCTCTTTGTAATCTTATAGACCAAGGTAAAACTTGGGAAAGAACCGACGGAGTATTTACTGACGAGGAGAGGGACAAGTGCCTTGCTATCGTCAAGAAATATATTGGCAAGTTTGATTTAGAAGTAACGGAGGTTAGCAAATGAATGAAATAATTTACTTTATTATGAAGAACCACACCTATAAAGGCAGATACGTTTACTGTAGCGCTTTTGAAGGTAGAGGATTCGGTAGCGGATTATCCACTTTTGATTATCTTTACCTGCCTAAGACTGCTAGTTCTAATTTGAAAGAATCAGCCGAAATCGTTAGATATATGAACGAAGATATAGAAAACATATCTGCTAAAAGGTTATTTGAAATAATGACTTCAGCTAGGGATGCCCACTGGGGCGCTGAGAGTTTTAGATTTGACGATAATCAATTGGCAGAGGTTCTTTCTTACAACTACCCCGAATGGGCAGACGAGTTCAAACAACTCGCCGAAGAATCGGAGGTGGCTTGATGAAACCTTTACTAGTAGAAATCTTAGAGTCCATTCTCAGGACTGACGAAAAGCTTGCCTATACTATTGAGTGCGACGAAGAAGTGTTGGTTCATCCAACTAGAGATACTTCTCTTGCTTGCAATCAAAAAGAAGGCGATAAGTACGAAGGGGTAGACGCAGTTGATGAAGCAAGGATAGAAATATGGGAAAACCAAAATGATGAATATATCGGCTTCATCTATTGGACGAACTTTAACGACGGAGCAGAGAGGATTGTTGACTATAGCGTCGTCCTAGATGAGAAGTATGGGTTGCAAAAAACCTACGAGGATTGGGAAAAGAAATACGAGTTACTATAAGAACTCCGTAAGAGTGAAGGGCAAGCTTGGAGGACTTGCCCTTTTTTTTGCCTGAAATATGGAGAGGGGGGTCTAAAATAGCAAAAGAGGGGTACATATATCGGGGTAGGGGAGTGCAAATACAGATAAAAACACCCAAATATATGCAAAAACAGGCAGAAATAGACGTAAATCGGGAGATATTTGGGTATATATACAGATATATAGCGGTAAATCGGGATATAGATCGGGATATGGGACTCTATTGGAGTCGGAAAATCGGGTCTGCGACGCGGAAAGTAGAACTTCGTACCCCTAAGTTTATAAGTAGTATAGACAGTAGACTATAGACAATAATATGAATACTTAATCAAACATATCTCAACCACCCTATTTTTTCCTTGTTAAAAACTATCTTTTCCCTATATAATTTTTGCAAATAGTTGCAGGTAGATGAGCTTTGTTCACGCTTTCTCCAGAAATGTAATTTTTGACTGCCTGCAACGCTTAATAAATATGGGAGTTGTATGGCTATAAATCCTGATGATATGAAAATAGGACTCAGTTACGGCGGCAGGGACGAAGGCGGCAACTATACCGTACGTAACGGTAAAAAAACATATATACCCGACGATGTCTTCTTGCGTCCACCTAGACGTCCTCAAGATCCAACCAGCGGCGGCAGATTTGTAAACGATTATTCATTCTTGAATTTACCCGAGCTTGGATCCGCTGTACGTAGTCCTATAGAAACAGCGCAAGAATCCTTACCACCCAGCGTATTACAACAAATAGATTTTTCTGCCCCCCAGGAATTACCTGAAGCAGACTTACTTACAAGAGGACCCACCCCCCAAATTATACCAACAAGACCTCAAGGAATCCTAGGCACCCAAAATTTTCGCAATATTTTACAAACGGCGGTAGGTAACGCCGAAGCTGAAATACAAATGCTTCGAGAAGCTAAGATCAACCTTACTAATCAATACGAACAGGCCGTCGCGCAGCAAGATGCACTTACAGCCCAAGCCGCAGAAGATCAGTTGGCCGCTGTCAACGCCAAGGAACAAGAACTCCTGACAGAGCGAGCCAATATCATCCAAGAGCTTGAAGACAAGTTCGGCGTAGAACGTGAAGGCTTACAAACGAATATAGCTAATCTAGAAGGTACCGTTACAGATTTACAGGCTAATATAGACGCACTTACTCAAGAGAGAGATGCAGCTATTGCAGAACAAGACGTAATCAGATCTACTGCTGCGGAACAACAAGCCAAAGCTCTAGCGGATCAGAAAGCTGACCTACAAGGACAAATAGATACTTTGAGTGCATCTCAACCAACAACAGGAACTACAGGCGTACAAACAGCGCCTACCCCAGATGAATATTTATCAAGTATAGATACTTATAATCCTAACTATATGGGATTCGAAGATGAAAGAGCGATTGGCAGACAGAATGAAGCAGCAGTAGCGCCGCCTCCAGTACAACAACAAGCGTTTCCAGTAACAGGACAAGATTTAGGAATCCGAGCGCAAAGAGAACTACCTGTAACCAACCCTAACATACCTACGGATATAGTCAGTCAGTTGCAGAATATGAACATACAACAACCCAATCTTAATTTTAACAACCTCCGCCTCGGTATGGCTGGTGGTGGCGATATCAATAAGATTGAGATATTATTAAAACGATTAGGATAGGAGAAGAATATGAGTAAAGGTATAGAGTCTTTAAGAGATGAAATGCTGAATACCAAATCAGGATTTTTTGAATTTGAAGAACCCTTTAATACTAGGAATATTTCTGATACAGACATGTTAATTGCAAACCAAGCCGCCAGAGAAAGTATCAGCCCCGCCGAGCAGCGTATGATGATGATACAAAAGACAGCAGCCGATATGGGCAGAACCATTTCCGATAGAGATGCCCAGCTTTTCGGTATGGGTGAAATCAGCTTTGAAGAAGCGATGAGTAGAGCCAGACCTAGTATGGATAGAGTCTCTGGTGAAAGAAACCTGATGCAACAAGAACAAATGTTTTTTCCTGAAAAAAAATCTTTTAGAGATTCTCAACAAGCTTTCAAAGGTACGCCTTTAGGTGACGCTCTTTCTTATGTACCTGACTTGATGCAGGTTGCTGATTATATGGGCTTAAAAAACTTCGCCGAAGGTGGCGCAGTCGAAAGCGAAATCGACAAAGGCTTACAAGAACTTCAAGAGGTAGCTCCAGATGCGATGGTCATACAACAAGTGATGACAATGGTGATGGAGATGATTCAGTCTGGCGCTAGTGAAGAACAAATCGTTGCCGCCTTGAAAGAGATGGGACTCGACGATGAAGACATTCAGCAAGTGATGATGATGATCGCTGAAGAAATGGCAGGCCAAGAATCTATCGACGGACAACTAGCGCAGATGATGTAAGATGGCTGAACTACCCGACGTAGGTTCAATCCAACCCCTAACTGAAGCTGAGAAGCGTAAAGCTTTTGGTACCCCTTTGACCCGCGCTTTGAAAATGGATCCGATCAGTTTGGAACGTAGCCCCGTCAAACGTGGTATTGCTTCGATTGGCTCCAATATACTGGATATGTTGCCTGGCTTTTCTTTGCAAAAAGGTATACAAGAAGGCGATCCTGTTCAGATGGGTATGGGTATAACCGATCTGATACCAGGTGCAGCGTTACTAAAAGTTGGCAGTAAAGCCGTTACCGACCTAGCGAATAAACTGGCACGTATGACGCCAGAAGAAATAGCTGCGGTCAAACAACAATACAACCCAGTATTTAGAAATATATACGAACAACAAGAACGTATTATCAACGCGGCTGGCGCTACCAACGCCGACAAAGCCGCCGCCCGCGAAGTTCAGCGTAAGATCAACGCCAACTATTCAATTATGTTTGATAACGCGGGTAAGAAGTTTGACGGATGAATCTATCCAATTTAACCGAGACAGAGCTGAAAGAAGCTCTGATGTTAAAAGAGAAGCTAGACGGCTTTCAAATACAAGACGAGTGCCAAAGTAGTTTTATCAACTACGTTGAACACATCTGGCCTGAGTTTATCTGCGGGCGCCACCATAAAATATTCGCTGAAAAGCTCCAAGAAGTTGCCGAAGGCAAGTGCCGACGTTTGATCGTGAATATGCCACCCAGACATACTAAGTCTGAGTTCGCATCCACTTTCTTTCCGTCCTATATTATGGGACTCCAGCCCAAGATGAAGATTATGCAGACAACGCATACAGGGGAACTGGCTGTACGATTTGGTCGTAAAGTTCGTAACTTGATGGATCAAGACGATTACAAAAAAATATTTCCTGAAGTCAAACTGCAAGCCGATAACAAATCTGCGGGACGTTGGGAAACCAATAAAGGTGGCGAATACTTCGCCGCAGGTGTAGGTGGAGCGGTAACGGGACGTGGTGCGGATTTATTGATTATTGACGATCCACATTCTGAGCAAGACGCGCTCAGTCCGACAGCGCTGGAGTCAGCGTATGAATGGTATACGTCTGGTCCGAGACAGCGTTTACAACCCAACGGATCAATTGTTATTGTAATGACACGCTGGAGTTCTATTGATTTGACGGCTAAGTTATTGGAAGCGCAAAAAGAACCCCTTGCTGATCAATGGGAAGTGATCGAGTTTCCAGCCATATTCCCTGAAACCGACAAACCGCTCTGGCCTGAGTTCTGGCCTGAAGACGAATTATTGAAAGTAAAGGCATCTTTGCCTGGTATGAAATGGAACGCTCAGTGGATGCAGAACCCGACAGCGGAAGAGGGTTCAATTATCAAACGTGAATGGTGGCAACCTTGGGAATACGACAGCTTGCCCAACGTGCAATACATCATGCAAAGCTACGATACCGCTTTTTCAAAAAAAGAATCGGCTGACTTTTCTGCTATATCTACGTGGGGTGTATTTAGACCGACAGATGACGCACCCGATTCTATTATTCTTTTGGATTGCCAAAAAGGCCGCTGGGACTTTCCCGAACTCAAAGAGATAGCCCATCGTGAATACAGTTATTGGGAGACAGATATGGTGTTGATTGAAGCCAAAGCTTCAGGTACACCTTTGACTCAGGAGCTAAGACGTATGGGCATACCCGTAGTCAATTACTCGCCGACCAGAGGCCACGATAAGACCACTCGTATGCACTCAGTCGCTCCTGTTTTTGAAGCGGGTATGGTATACGCACCCAAGCGTATGTTTGCTGAAGAAATGATTGAAGAATGTGCGTCCTTCCCTTTTGGTAAAAACGACGACTTATGTGATACTATGACGCAAGCTATCATGCGATTCAGAGAAGGTGGCTTTTTGAATTTAGCTACTGACTACGATGACGATGATATGGGAGTAAGACAGAGGATTTATTATTAATGGCTGTTGAAAATCAAGCAAAGAATGATCGTTTTGATATCAACAAAAAGTTTTTAAAAAATTTTCATCAAAATGTTTTATCAAAAGGTAAGTCAGGAAAAGAGGGTGAAAAAGTAGTAACAATGAAAATAGCTTCGATTGGTCTGGCTCCAGACAAACACTATTTATTGCCTAGATTTGATCCTGAAACTGGAGAGGTTATTACCGACAATGAAAAGCTCTTAGAAAAATACATGCCTTTTATAGAATCAGGACGTATAAAAAGCTATAGTAGTCCTAAAGAAGCTGAGAAGGATAGAAAAATTATGTATCCTCAGATAATAGGTAGAGAATAATGGCAATAGAAAGAATGACACCCGATCCAGCAAACCAAATGCCTGAAGAGGTGGATATGACGACTACGCAATCTGGCGATGGTTTAGAAGACGATATTATTGAGGTATTGGAAGGCTTACAAGAAGCCGATGTAGAAATACAAGAAGACGGTTCTGCGTTACTTGGACCCGCACCTGAAATGCAAATGACATCTGAGTTTGGTGAGAACTTAGCCGAGATGTTATCGTCCAGCGAGCTGGGTCGTATTTATATAGACTTGGTAGGCAGTATTGAAGATGATCGTTCTTCAAGAGAAGACTGGGAAAAAACTTATACCGACGGTTTGAAATACTTAGGTATGCGTTTTGACGAAACCCGATCAGAACCTTTTGAGGGAGCAAGCGGCGTTATTCATCCGTTATTGGGAGAAGCCGTAACTCAGTTTCAAGCGCAGGCTTACAAAGAATTATTACCCGCTGGTGGTCCAGTTAAAACGCAAGTCGTAGGTGCTTACGACTCTACAATAGAAGAACAAGCGCAACGTGTGCGCGAGTTTATGAATTACCAAATCGTACACGTAATGGAAGAGTACGATGAAGATTTAGACCAAATGTTGTTTTATCTGCCGTTGGCTGGATCTGCGTTCAAAAAAGTTTACTACGACGAAAACCTACAAAGACCCGTATCTAAGTTTATAGCACCCGAAGATTTGATCGTACCTTACTATACGACTGACTTAGAATCTTGCCCACGTATAACGCATTTGATCAAGATGCCTGAAAACGACGTCAAAAAGCTACAAGCAATTGGTTTTTACAAACGTACAGAATTAGAGCCTGGTGATGGATCTGACAATTATTCCTCTTTGGATACGGAGAAAGAAAAGTTGGAAGGTATCGAACCCACGTCTGAAACTGACGAGGTGTGTGTGCTTTACGAAGTTCACTGTAATTTGGACCTTGAAGGATTTGAGGACGTGGACGAGAACGGTGAAGAAACTGGCGTAAAACTGCCATACATCGTTACCATTGATTCAACAACAGAAGACATATTATCTATACGTAGAAATTTCAAACCTGAAGACCCGATGAAGAACAAGATTGAATATTTTGTTCACTTCAAGTTTTTACCAGGTCTAGGTTTCTACGGTTTCGGTTTGACCCACATGATTGGTGGGTTGTCTAAAGCGTCTACATCTATTCTAAGACAATTGATAGATGCGGGTACGCTTTCCAATTTACCTGCTGGTTTTAAGACTCGAGGCATCCGTATACGTAATGAAGATGAACCCATTCAACCTGGTGAGTTCAGAGACGTGGATGCGCCAGCAGGTTCTTTGCGAGACGCAATACAACCATTACCATTCAAAGAGCCAAGTGGCACCCTGTTGTCGTTACTAGGCTTATTGGTGCAATCAGGACAACGATTTGCTTCTATTGCAGAAATAGCTGTAGGTGAAGGCAACTCTCAAGCACCCGTAGGTACAACTTTGGCTTTGATGGAAAAATCTACAAAAGTTTTAAGTGCGATACACAAGCGTTTACATAACGCTCAGAAAAAAGAATTTGGGTTGTTATCAGATATCTTTGCTCAAAGCTTACCACCCACTTATCCCTATCTGGTTTCAGGTGGTATGAATGAGATTAAACAAAGTGATTTTGACGGGCGCATCGACATTTATCCTGTTAGCAACCCAGATATATTTTCTACCAGTCAACGTATAGTTATGGCCCAAGAAATGATGCAGTTGGTTCAATCTAATCCTCAAATACACGGGCCAGGTGGAGTCTACGAGGCTTACAAAAGAATGTACGCTTCATTGGGAGTAGACAACATCGACCAACTGCTTCTTCCACCGCCTCCAACACAACCTCCACCAATGGAGGCGGGTATGGAAAACAGCGGATTGATGATGGGCGCTCCAGCGCAAGCTTTTCCACAACAAAACCACGATGCACATATTGCAGCACACGTCAGTCTTTTAAGCCTACAGCCTGTTCAAACAAACGCGCAGGTACAAGCCAATATCATTGCTCACAGTATGCAGCATTTACAGATGAAAGCAGACATAATCGCGCAGCAACAAATGCCGCCTGATGCTATGCAACAGTATCAACAGTTGCAACAACAGGCGCAACAAGCATCACCTGTTGAAGCGCAACAAATGCAAGCCGAAGCGTCTAACATACTGGCTCAGTTTAGTGCGCCAATCATGTCAGAGCTAGTCATACAGTTTTCGCAACAGATTGGTACTCCTCAAGAAGAAGATCCTTTAGTTACGATCAGGAAACAAGAATTAGCTTTAAAAGGTCAGCAGCTTAACCAAGAACAACAGCAGTTTATGCAGCGTGAAGAACAACGCGCTATGGACCAAATGCGCCAAGATCAGATAGATCGCGAGCGTATAGAAGCTCAAAAAGATATCGCAGAAATGAAGGACGATACGACGAGGGATAGACTTGACCAACAAAAGGAACTAAAATTAATTGATCTTGGATTAAAACAGTTATAAATATGATTAAAGTTACAAAAGTAAACGAACAGAAAACACCTAAAGTTTTAGACGGCAAACAATCCTATTCCAACAAAGGCACTTTGCAAACAAAGAAAGCAAAGTCTTTTGATGCCAACACCACACCAAAACCAGGTATGGGTAAAGGCAAGGCTAGAGGTATGGGTGCTGCTGAATTTGGTGGCAAGTTTTCTGGTATTTATTAATGGATTTAATTTGGCTTGCCGAAGCCTTACAAAAGATTCTTAAAGAAAAAAAAGAATCTTTAGAAGACTTGATTATGAACGGTGCCAAAGATTTCCAAGAATATAACTATCTACGTGGTCGTTACAATGCCCTCGAAGACGTAGAGCAAGAATTAAGGGTGTTGCTGGAAAGGAGTGTAGAAAACGATGAAAGAGGTACTGGTACCTGATCATATCGCAAGAGAGGTTGAAGCTGAAAAGCAAAAACCAGAAGAAGAAAAGTCAGAATTGGATCAAGCTTATGTCAACTCAGATGACAGAGTTCTCGACCCAACTTTATTAGAAAAATCCTACTTAGAACGTATGCCTCAACCGACAGGTTGGAGGTTGTTGATTTTGCCATACAAAGGCAAAGCCGTTACTAAAGGTGGTATTGTTCTAGCTAAAGAAACTGTAGAAAGAGAATCCCTAGCTACTGTGGTGGCTTACGTAGTGAAGATGGGTCCTCTTTGTTATGCCGATAGAAATAAATTTGGCGATACCCCTTGGTGCCAAGAAAAAGAATGGGTATTAATTGGTAGATATGCAGGAGCTAGGTTTAAACTTGGCGACGATGCAGAGTGCCGTATTATTAACGATGACGAAGTCATTGCAACTATAGAAGACCCTGACGATATCGTTAGTGTCTAAACATGAGAGGAAATCATGCAAGAAAATGAAGCAATACAGACTGAGGAACAAGAGCCTACCGAAGTCGTAGAACTTGAGGAAGAGGTAAAAGAATCCGAATCTGAACAGTCAGCCGCTCCTATCGAAGATATCTCTGAACAAGAGACTCAAGCCGATGCAGAGCAAGACGAGTTGGAGGATTACTCCAAGAATGTTCAGAAAAGAATCTCTACTTTAACCAAAAAAATGCGCGAACAAGAACGCGCGGCTCAATCGGCATACGAATACGCAAAAAACTTACAAGCTGAAAATGAAGCTTTGAAGAAAAATACGTCAGCGTATGCAGAAAATTACCAATCAGAGGCTGAAAACAGATTAAAAGCTCAGAGGGCGCAAGCTAACGCAGTTTTAAAATCTGCTTATCAAGACCAAGATTGGGACAAAGTAACGAAAGCTCAAGATATTCTCGACAAGATAACTGTCGAAGAAAGTAAATTAGCTAACACTAAGTTGTCTATCGAGCCTACTACTGAGTATCAACAGACTCAGATACCGCAAGGCTTTCAACAACCACAAGCCACCCCTGATCCCGATCCAGCCGCTGAAGACTGGGCTAGTAAAAACGAGTGGTTTGGTGAAGATGAGGCTATGACTTTAGTAGCATTTAACATACATAGAAGATTGGTAGAGGAAGAAGGGTTTGATACAAACGACCCAACATACTATACTGAAATCGATAAACGTATAAGAGCTGAGTTTCCACATAAATTTAACGGTGTGGAAGAGGCCGAGCCAAAGGGCAAAATACAGCAAACTGTAGCGCCCGCTGGTAGAAGCGAAAGCTCTGGACGCAAACGACAAGTGAGGCTAACTAAAGCCGAAGTCGAAATGGCACGTCGTTTGAATGTACCGTTACAAGAATATGCTAAACACGTAAAAAGGTAGACAAATGACAAAAGAAACAGAATTAAACGAATCAATTGATGCTCAAGCATCTACTGAAAACAGAACACCACGTTCTGCTGAAACTCGAGCGAAAGATACTGCTCGCAAACCTTGGCGTCGTCCATCAATGTTGGAAACACCTGATGCACCTGAAGGATATGAATACAGGTGGATAAGAGCTGAAATCGTTGGACAGGAAGATAAGAAAAATGTAACTGCTAGGCTAAGAGAAGGTTTCGACCTTGTCAGAGCTGAAGAGTTAGATGGCTTTGAAATTCCTACGCTTGACGATGGAAAGCACTCAGGAGTAGTTTCCGTGGGTGGTTTGCTTTTGGCCAAGATTCCTACAGAAACGCGAAATGAAAGAAACGCCTACTTTTCAGACCGCGCACAACTGCAACAAGACGCAGTTGACCATGACTTAATGAAGGAATCTGATCCAAGCTCTCCGATCTTACGACCAGAGAGAAAAACAAGCGTAACTTTTGGTGGTGGTAATCGTGATTGATTATCACTGTAATTAATTAACTGACTGAATAAGGAAAACTTATTATGGCAAATAAAGATGCACCTTTCGGGTTTCGTTCAGTAGGCAAAAAAGGCGGTGGCGTTGCTAATGGCGGCGTTACTGAATACGAGATTGCTTCGGGCGCGACTGGAAATATCTTTTCGGGCGACCCAGTTAAGATGTTGAACACAGGTACTATTTTAGTAGCTGGTGCTGCAACAACTTTATTGGGGATATTCAGAGGTTGTAAATATACGGATAGCAATGGAGATGTAGTATTCTCTTCTTACTATCCAACTGCTACAACTTCATCGGATATCGTTGCATTTGTTGAGGATGATCCTAATACACTATTTGAAGTGCAATGCACAGGATCTTTAGCTCAGACAGCTGTAGGTAACAACGTAGAGTTGGCTTACACTTCTGGGTCTACAAAGACTGGTATGTCTGCGGCAGAAATTTCTTCTACCACAGCGGCTACTTCGGCTCAGTTTAGAATCGTAGGATTCTCTACTGATCCATCTAATAGCACTACTGGATCCGCAAACGTAAATGCAATCGTATATATTAATGAGCATTTCTATACCACAGTAACGGGAGTTTAATAATGGCAATAAATAGAGCGCAATTAGCGAAAGAACTAGAGCCTGGATTGAACGCCCTTTTTGGGTTGGAATACTCCAGGTATGAAGCTGAACACGCTGAAATTTTTGATACTGAATCTTCTGATAGAGCGTTTGAAGAAGAAGTTCTAATTTCAGGTTTCGGTAATGCTGAAGTAAAAGCTGAAGGTACAGGCGTTAGATTTGATAACGCTTCTGAAGGCTACACTTCACGTTACACTCACGAAACAGTTGCTTTGGCTTTTGCATTAACAGAAGAAGCTGTTGAAGATAATCTCTATGACAGACTTGGTGCTAGATACACTAAGGCGTTAGCGAGATCTATGGCTAATACTAAGCAAATTAAGGCTGCTGCTGTATTGAACAATGCGTTCTCTACAACAGGAGGCGATGGTAAAGTCCTAATTGCTACTGATCACCCTTTAAGTGGGGGTGGTACACTAGCAAACAGAGCTACAACTATGGCTGACCTTAATGAAACTTCATTAGAGGATGCTTTGATAAATATATCAACATTCACTGATGACAGGGGCTTAACAATTGCTTTGAGAGGAATGAAACTAATTGTTCCACCTCAACTTCAATTCGTAGCTGACAGACTACTCAGTTCTCCAGGGAGAGTTGGTACTTCTGACAATGACATCAACGCAATCAGAAACACAGGAATGTTGCCTGATGGTTATGTAGTAAACCACTACTTAACTGATACAGACGCTTTCTTTATCAAAACTGATTGTCCTGATGGATTTAAGCACTTTGAAAGATCACCTCTTTCAACTGCACTAGAAGGCGACTTTGATACTGGAAACATGAGATACAAAGCTAGAGAAAGGTATTCATTTGGATACTCTAACTTTAGAGCTGTATACGGTTCTCAAGGAGCTTAACGGCAAATAGTAGTCACCGTCACCCGACTACTAGGAAAAGGGGATGCTTCGGCATCCCTTTTTTTTACTTTATTTCTTAAAAAAATGGATATATGATAGAAAAGTGTTTAATTAGCTTAATGAGGGCTGCGTGCAGTTTCCATTAATACAAATATAAGGAGTTCATAATGGCTAATCCACATTTTCAAAACTTAATACTATGGGCGGGTAATACTGTTGCAACTGAGCATAAGAAAAACCAACCCATGTTCGTACCATATCCGTCAGATCAAACATTTTATATGTATCATAATGATTTTTTTACATATAATTCTGGCGATTGGACAATCACTACAACTGAAGCTGGTGCAGGTAATGCTAGTGAAGCTCTTACATCACAAGCGGGTGGGGCTTTATTAATTACAAATGATGATGCTGATAACGATTTAGACTTTTTACAATTAAAAGGTGAAAGTTTTAAATTAAGCTCTAGTAAAAAAGCATATTTCTCTGCTAGATTCAAAGTGAGTGATGCAACACAATCAGATTTTGTAATGGGTTTACAAATTACTGACACAACACCATTAGCTACCACTGACGGTGTTTTCTTCATTAAAGACGATGGTGATACAAACTTAGACTTTATTGTAGAAAAAGATAGCACATCAACAGATACTACAGCTATTCACACTATGGAAGACGATACTTTTGTTACTGTTACTTGGTTTATTGATCCAGATGCTTCTAAAGTATTTTATTCTGTAAACAACGCAGCACCAGTTTCTGTAGTAAATACAAATCTACCAGATGACGAAGAACTGACAGTTTCTTTTGGTATTCAAAATGGTGCGGCAGCCGCTAAAACTATGACAATTGACTATGTAGTTGCAGCAGTAGAAAGATAGGAGTAAACAATGGCAGGTAGACTAACTGGCTCGGATGTAAAAGCAGTTTTTATTGAGGCTGACACCGACGCTGCTGATGCAGATGGAGTTGCAAACTCGCAGACGCCATCAGGCGCGGGCAACCTTACTATAAATGGTGCTAAAGCATCTGGTGGTGTTGCCACGTTTGGAGCAGCCCGCCAAGTAACTATAACTTCAGCTGCTGATGATTCTGGAAGAACCTTTACGGTCACTGGTACTGATGCAAACGGCGATTCTATTTCTGAAGCGGTTACGGGTGCTGATACAGCCGCAGCAACTAGCAGTAAACATTTTAAAACTGTGACGCAAATTGCTGTGGATGATGCAACGGCTGGAGCTGTTACGGCAGGCATGAATACGTCAGCAATAGACGTTATTTTTGCTGGTCGTGCCAGATTGAAAGGAACTTTTATTGTAAATTCATCTACAGCTGGAACTGTTAATTTTAGAGATAGTTCTGATGCTGGAGAAAGTGGTACAACACGTTTGTCTTTAGGTACTGTAGCAAGTGCAACAGCTGAAAGAGATGTAACAATACCTTCTGAAGGTATCGTTTTTGAAAACGGCGTTTACGTGCCTTACACAGCAGGCACCACTATTTTTACAAATATGACTGTTTTCCACGCTTAATATGGCTGAATACAGGGGCAAAAAGGTAACTCTGAACAAACCAAGGAGAATCTCTAAGGGTTCTCCTGGGTTCGGTAAGAAAACTAGAGAAGTTTTTGTTAGAGTTCCCTCCTCTGGAAAAATTAAACGGGTAACTTTTGGCGACCCAAAATTAGGCGCACATCCTAGCAATCCTAAAAAAAGAAAAGCTTACTGCGCTCGCAGTAAAAATCTAGGAGACGATAGAACTAAAGCAAATTATTGGTCAAGAAGACAATGGAGATGCTAAGTGGCAAAAGCTAAAAGCGGCGGTAAAATATGTCCAGCTGGCAAGGCTTGGGCAAAACGTACTTTTGATACATATCCTTCTGCCTATGCAAATATGGCCGCATCAAAATATTGTAAAGATCCAAACTATGCAAAAGACTCTAAGAAAAAGAAACGGGTTAAGAAAGCTGGAGGGGGATTGGTATTTAACGTAAGAGGACAAGGCAGAGTAATGCCAAATAGATTGAGATAATGGGACAACTTAAACAGTGGCGAGAACAAAACTGGGTAAGAATAGGTACTGATGGTTCTATTAAGGGACCGTGTGGAACCAGTAAAAATAAAAAGAATCCAGATAGATGTTTGCCAAAAGCTAAAGCTCAAAGTCTATCTAAGTCAGAACGTGCCAAAACTGCACGTAAGAAAAAAGCTGCGGGTGCAAAAGGTAAAACCGTAGTAGCAAATACAAAAAAAGCTAGAGTTTCTGTAAGCAGAGGAGGAGAGATGCTAAAAAACAAATTAAAAGCTGATCTTAACAAAGACGGTAATATATCTTCATACGAAATGAAAAGAGGTATGGCTATTGAAAAAGCCATGTCTCAACAAAATCGTGTGAAGAAGGAAAACGGTGGATTCATAGCAAAAGGCTGTGGTAAAGTTATGAACAATCGTCGTAAAGTAACGACTATATCTTAGGAGATAATTATGCCAGCAAAAAAAGCAGCAGATAAAAAAATGGATGCCAAAATGAAGGCTAGACAAAATGCAAAGGTAAGACCTGATGAGCCAGTAGAGGAAACAAGGATCTACTTAAACATGCCTAAGAAAAAGGCTGCTCCAAAAAAGAAAGCACCAGCTAAGAAAAAAGCACCTGCTAAAAAGAAAACTACTAAAAAATAAAGGTTTACTATGTATAAAAGAACAAAAGGGTATGCCGCTGGCGGCCAAGTAAAATCAAAAGGTATGCGTAAAGGTGGCGTATACAAAAGCAAAGGTATGCGTAAAGGCGGTGTCGCCAAAAGCAAAGGCATGCGTAAAGGCGGCGTATACAAAAGCAAAGGTATGAACAAGGGTGGCCCAATGAAATCTAAAGGATACAAAAAGGGCGGGAAAGGTAGGCCGTAAGTGGCTTACTTACAAAGCAACATCCCACATTTCAAATGCTGGGTCAGAAAAGAATATACGCATAATCACGAAAAATATCACGGTGAGTTTCTTCACGCCATGGCTATCGCTGTTACGACGATGCCTTGCCGTTGTTTAAGTTTTCAATTGATATTTACAGGTATAGAGGCAGAAGGCGAAGAAGAAGATACAGTTCATGGTGGCGCTATGTGGGCCAGGATGCCAATAACAGCGCTTGTAGGAGATACACCTTTTGAACAGTGGCCAGAACCAATGGCTGTTCACGATGCTCAACCTTGGGATTGTTCTTCACACCATCATGCCGTTTACGTATTAGATAGAGCCACACCTTGTCCTTGGCTGGCTAAAATAGATGGTAATTTTTACCCAGCTAAATACATGTTTACTGTTGATTATGCTGAAAATGAGATAGCTGATGATCCTGCCCAACATAAACAAAGTCATGTTTTAGAATTATTAGACGCAGGAGAATGGACAGGTAATATCGTAGCGTTACCAAATAATCGTGTAAGAGTTACCCACCCCGCTTGGTTTGAGACTGGATCAGGCGCACCTGATTTTAGACCATCCGCACATATACATTATTCAAAGTCTGATTTAGACTATACGTTGGATGTAAACAGAATTTTTGATAATCTATATGCAGAGGACGAGTAATGGCACTTTCAGGCAGTACAGATTTTGAACCTAACGTAACCGAGTTTGTTGAAGAAGCTTTTGAGCGTTGTGGTATTGAACTAAGAACAGGATACGATCTTAAAACAGCAAAAAGATCTATAAATCTTATGTTGGCAGAATGGGCCAATAGAGGTTTAAATCAATGGACAATAGAACAAGCTACCCAAACTGTAACAGAAGGAACTTCTAGTTATTCTTTGAATTCTAACGTAATTGATATATTAGATATGTCGTTGCGTAGAACAGTTAATAGTGAAACAACTGATACAAGTATGAACAGAATCAGTCGCTCTGAATATTTGAATATACCAACTAAAGATACAAAAAGCCGACCTTCGCAGTTCTTTTTTGACAAGCTAACTACACCCGTAATAAAAATATGGCCAAGCCCTGAAAACTCTACGGATATATTGGTTTTTAACAAAATAGTCAGAATGGATGATGCCGATACAGCTATCAATACATTAGATATGCCATTTAGGTTCTATCCTTGTTTTGCCGCTGGATTGGCTTACTACATATCAATAAAGAGAGCGCCTGATCGTATGCAAATGCTAAAGGCTGCTTACGAAGAAGAATTTAGACGTGCAGCCGATCAAGACGAAGATAGAGCATCATTTCGTATAAAACCATCTATGAGGAGTAGTTATTAGTGGCTTACGCTACTGGAAAGTTTGCGCGTGGCCTTTGTGATCGTTGTGGTTTTGAATACAAATTGCATGAACTCAAAGAAGAATGGAACAATTTAAAAGTTTGTAGCGAATGTTTTGAACCAAAAGCTCCTCAAATTGATCCAAGACCAGTAATTACAGACCCAGAAGCAGTTTACAACCCAAGACCCAACAATGATAAAGAAGTTGGTGAGGGATTTGTAGTTGTATCAGATGCAAACAATTTTACGGCTACAAGCATAAATTCTTTGTCTATGAATCCATCTATCTTGGGTACCAATTTTACTACACCTGAAATGACAGGAAGTGTGGGAACAGTTACAATCACAACATGACTTATACTGAATTATATACTTTGATACAAAACTTTCTGGACAACAATGAAAGTACGTTCAATACGACAATACCTGATTTTGTAAAAAATGCAGAAGATCGTATATTTAATTTAGTACAAGAAGATTTCTTTAGGAAAAATGTGACAGGTAGTTTGACAACAGGAAACCGTTTTCTGACTTGTCCTACAGATTTTATTCTGAGTTTTTCGTTAGCAGTAATTGATAGTTCAAGTGACTATCATTTTCTGGAAAAGAAACACCCCAGTTTTATGCAGGAATATACTCCTGATATAACTGATACCAGTCTGAGAGGACTGCCTAAATACTACGCTGACTTTGATAAGGAATACAGCACTTCTGGAAGTTCTGGAACAACTATCACCGTCGCGCCATTACCAGATGCAAACTACTCAGTAGAATTGCATTATTTATATAGACCAAACAGTTTGGTTTCAAATACAGACGGCACCTGGCTTTCCGTAAATGCCAGAGACGCTCTGCTTTATGGCTCGTTAGTCGAGGGCTATACTTTTATGAAGGGTGAACCAGATTTACTCGCAACTTACGAAAATAGATTCCAACAAGAAATTGCTAGATTGAAAAATAGAGCAGAAGCTAGAGGAAGACGCGACGAATATCGCTATGACTCACTTCGCTCAAATGTAAGTTAAAAGGAGAAAGTATGAAGCCTATCAAGAAACTTGAGGGCAAGACTGTAGCCATCGTAGGAATGGGACGTAGTTGGTTTGACTACAATCTTGCTAAATCACACGGAGTACATTTTGACGAAGTCTGGGCAATAAATGCCGTAGCAGACGTCATATTCCATGATCGTATTTTTATGATGGATCCAGCCAGTCGTTTTTTTGACAGCGACGATGCGGGTGGTCAAACAGATTCCATGATCAAAATACTAAAAACGCATGAAGGACCCATATATACATGCGAGCTAGATGAAAGGGCAAAAGGACTTGTATTGTACCCTATAGAAGAAGTGGTCAGAGAGTTAAACTGTTACTACCTCAATAATACAGTTGCCTACGCAATAGCTTTTGCGTTATGGAACAAAGTAGGCTGTATAAAAATGTTTGGTGTAGATTTTACTTATACAGGAAATTTATATTTTGCAGAGTCAGGTAGAGGATGTGTTGAGTATTGGTTATCTAAATGTCAAGGCGCAGGTATACAAGTAGAAGTTGCTAATTCTTCAACCTTGTTAGATACATCTATACCTGTAGAAGATAAATTGTACGGTTATCATCGCCTAGATGATCCAAAAATTATTGTACATGATCAAGAAAACAAACTAAGAGTCTTTGACAAAAGCCAAGTAGAACAAAAAGAAGTAGAGCAAAAACCTATGCTTATGGATAGGTATGATACACATCTAAAAGAGTCAAAAGCAGGAGATCCAAAAGTATGGTAGATGAAATTACTCCAGGCGCGTTGCCAGCTTTAGGTGTTATAGAAGCGCAAACCACTAACTTTGGAGGACACCCTCCTGAGTTTTGGGCAGATCGTTTGACTGAAAAAATAGTAGGTGTATCTGAAGATAACGAACCTCACGTTAAAGAACAAGCTAAAGCCTATAAAGAAGCAATTAGACAGGTGTGTTTAATTTATATAAAAAATGCTATAAAATCCTATAAGGCTACCTTGATTCAAGAGCTAATTAAGGCTGGAGAGGAAGATGTAGCTAAAATTGTAAAAAGGATATAAATATGGCTATAACATCAACTTTGACTACAAGTTTTAAGAAACAACTTCTTGAAGGTACGCACAATTTCAAAAACAGCGGCGGGGGTACTTTTAAACTGGCTTTATACACCAGTTCTGCTACTTTAGGTGCAACCACTACGGCTTTTACTACAACAGGGCAAGCTAGTGGTACCAATTACACATCTGGAGGGGCTAACCTAACTAGAGTGGATCCTACTTCAAGCGGCACTACAGGATTTACTGATTTTGCTGATTTGACGTTTGGAACAGCTACGATTACTGCTAGGGGTTGTATGATTTATAACTCATCTGCAACTAACGCTTCAGTAGCTACTATTGATTTTGGTGGAGATAAAACATCTACCGCAGGTGATTTTACGGTAGTTTTTCCTGCGGCAGCAGCAAGTACAGCTATCATAAGAATAGCTTAGTAGCCTATGGCTGATATAACGGGCTGGGGTCGTGGAACCTGGGGTTCCGATACGTGGGGCGAACCTAATCCTGTTACGCTTACTGCACCTAACGCTGCAACAGGATCCGTAGGATCTTTAACCGTTGTTGCAAAAGCAAATGTAACGCCTGCTTCACAAGTTGGAACTTCTGCTTTAGGTACGGTTTCTATAGATGCAGAAGCAAATGTAACCCCTACAGGACAATCAGGCACTAGCGCCCTAGGATCTATAACAACAGACGCCGAAGCTAATGTCACACCATCTGGACAATCTGCTACAAGTGCTTTAGGTACGCCATCTATAGACGCAGAGGCTAATGTAACGCCTACTGGACAGTCAGCTACAGGAGCAGTATCAGGAGTTGGAGTAAATGGTCAAGCAGTAGCTACTTTGCCATCTGCTGTAGGTACACTAGGAGCTGTATCAGTTGATGTAGATGGAGAGGCAAATGTGCCTGTATCTGGACTTTCCGCTACTAGCGCAGTTGGTACCGTAACCATACATCATAACGCAATATTTGATATTGATGGCGTTTCGTCTACTGGATCGGTTGGGTCTGTAACGATTGTAGCAAAAGCTGGAGTATCAATAACAGGTGTATCAGCTACAGGAGAATTAGGAGAACCCTTTGTCTGGAGCCTTATAGACGAATCTCAAACCCCTAACTTTAGTGAAATAGATGAAGATCAAACGCCTAGTTTTACAACCATAGATGATAGCCAGACCCCAAATTGGGAAGATGTTGCTTAACTATGCAAGAGAAAGGTAATATAATCAAATGAACGGAGATATAAATGGCTACTTATGTAAATGATCTAAGACTTAAAGAAATAGCTACTGGTGATGAGTCAGGAACTTGGGGAACAAGTACAAACACCAACTTGGAGTTGATTGGTGAAGCACTAGGCTTTGGCACAGAAGCAATAACTACAAACGCAGATACTCACACTACTACTGTAGCTGATGGATCTACAGATCCTGGTAGAGCTATGTATATCAAATATACAGGTACACTAGACTCAACTTGTACTATAACAATTGCACCTAATACTATGAGTAGGATGCATTTTATTGAAAACGGTACGAGCGGTTCTCAAGACATAATTATTTCACAAGGCTCTGGAGCTAACGTAACCATACCAAATGGTGATGTAAAAGCAGTCTATTTAGATGGTGCTGGTAGTGGAGCAGCAGTTACAGACGCTTTTGCAAGTCTTTCTGTAGTAGATTTGACTGTCCAAGGAGCATTTACTTCACAAGGTATAGACGATAACGCAGATGCAACTGCTATAACTATTAATAGTTCTGAACAAGTTGGTATAGGTGTTACTCCAGTAGTTACTTTAGATGTTGGAGGTACAAGCGATTTAGTAGCTTCTTTTAGAAGTTCTACAAACAATGGAAACACATCAGAAGCAAAAATTAGAGCAGTAGATAGTGATAGTTCTCATGTAGCAATTTTTCAATATCAAGGCTATCAACATAGATTTCAAGATGCTAGTGGAAATGAGAAAGTAAGGATAGACAATTCTGGAAATGTTGCCATTGGACATACTACAACTACTGGCGCTAAATTAGCCATTTGTGATGGTGCTAATTCTCAAATTCAATTCTTTCCTGAAATATCTACAGACACTAATTTGACACAGCATTATGACCCT
>Ga0255752_10000595_pt1 | contig 44311 bp, 43 predicted proteins | sample 011ome_25_FD_179952 | JGI IMG/M metagenome (GOLD analysis project Ga0255752, IMG submission 179952) | Coastal salt marsh microbial communities from the Groves Creek Marsh, Skidaway Island, Georgia - 011512CT metaG (version 2) | ecosystem: Environmental > Aquatic > Marine > Intertidal zone >...
CACTAGTACCGGTAACCCTGCATAAAGTAGAAGAGGGTTTATACTTAGAGTTTGATACACCTGAAAAAGCAATAACACCAGGCCAATTTGCTGCTTGGTACGATGGAGAAGAACTTATAGGCTCAGGGATTATCGCTGAATAGTATGAAGAAATGGGGCCTCATAGTTATCTTATTATTTTCCCTTAGTCTTCAAGGGCAAGAACAACTGGCCTACTTTGTATCCTTTACGGCAAAAGAAAACCTCACCCTTCTTCAGCAACCCACTACATTCTTATCTGAGCGAGCCATTGCACGCCGCGAAAGACAAGGCATTGAAATAGGAACAAAAGATGTTCCGGTTTCATCTATAAGAAAAGAAACTATCGCGAACCTCGTTTCATACGCCGGTCATTCTTCCAAATGGCTGAATGGCATGTATGTAGAGGCGACACCGGCCGAACTGACTCAAATCCAGAGCCTGCCTTTTGTTGCAAGCGTACGACCTATTAGAGGAGGTACAACTACACTTGGATTTTATGGATACGCAGAGTCACAGAATAATCAAATCAATCTAAGTGCAATACACTCTTACGAGGATAACGGGTACGACACGGAAATTGCGCGTGGCGATGGCATGCTTATCGCAGTCTTGGACGCAGGTTTTGTCGGGGCAAATTCTATCAATATCAACGACAATCTAAATATCCTAACCACTAGAAACTTTGTAGAAGGCGGAACGAATGTTTATCAAGGTTCTTCCCATGGTTTTAGCGTTCTTTCGACCATGGCTACCTACCAACCTGATGTTTATGTCGGAACAGCTCCAGATGCTTCTTATGTCTTGATCAAAACTGAAAAAGAGTTGAGTGAAACCCCAGAGGAAATGTTCAACTGGATCGCAGGGGCAGAGTTCGCTGATTCCTTAGGTGCAGATGTCATTAATAGCTCCTTAGGCTATAGCACCTTTGACGATCCAGTCGACGACTATACGGTAGACGACCTTGATGGACGTACCAGCATTATCACCTTAGGCGCTTTAGCCGCAGCTCGCACCGGAATGCTTGTGGTTACCAGTGCTGGTAATGCAGGAGGTAGTGCTTGGGATAAAATTACGTTCCCAGCTGATGCCGATAGCGTTCTCACCGTAGGAAGTGTAAATCAGTACGGTATTGCGAGTACTTTCAGCTCTAGGGGGTATACTGTTGACGGCCGTGTTAAACCAAATGTTTGCGCCCGCGGCGAAGGTGCAGTTGTATTTCGACCAGATGGTCAAATCGCTTGGGGAAACGGCACCAGTTTCAGTTCACCCATTATGGCAGGTGCAGCTGCTTGCCTCTGGCAAACCCAACCCAATGCGACAGCCCAACAGATTATTAAAGCGCTCGAGACCAGTGCCTCACACTATTACAGCCACAACATTCGCATAGGATATGGGATTCCTAATCTCGGATTGGCAAAGCGTAACCTAGATGTAGTAGTAGGTGGGGAGGTACCTCGAACCTTGGTATATCCTAATCCCTTTGCGGATTACGTTGAACTCTTCCTACCCGACGGAGAAGCCTTGGACATCGAACTCGAATTGTATGATCTCATGGACCGTAAGGTTGCAGGGGGTATACTAACTGGAAAACGCTATCAAACCCTTTGGAGTCCAGGAGAACAAGTGCCAGCCGGAATGTACATTCTTCATATCTGGAGAGGCCAAGAGTATCAACGAATTCGTGTAATCAAGACCATCTAAGTATGAATCGACTTACGGAATTACTAGGAACTAAATACCCGCTTATCCAAGGTGGTATGATTTGGTGTTCTGGTTGGGAGCTGGCTTCAGCGGTTAGTAATGCGGGAGGTTTAGGTACTATTGGTTCGGGTTCAATGTACCCTGATGTGCTCGAGGAGCATGTGGTAAAATGCAAGAAGGCAACTGATAAGCCATTTGCGGTTAATCTGCCTTTGCTTTATCCTCAGATTGATCAACATTTAGAAACCATTGTTAAGCATGAAGTTCCTGTTGTTATAACAAGCGCCGGATCTCCAAAAAAATATACAGCATTTTTTAAATCTCACGGCATCAAGGTGCTACACGTAGTTTCGAGTAGTCTATTCGCCTTGAAAAGCCAAGAAGCGGGTGTTGATGCAGTTATTGCAGAAGGTTTTGAAGCAGGCGGGCACAATGGGAGAGAGGAGACCACTACGATGTGCCTCATTCCGCAAGTAATCAAAGCAGTTGAGATTCCTGTAGTGGCAGCGGGTGGAATTGCTTCTGGAGCCGCTGCGTTTGCAAGTATAGCGTTAGGAGCTGATGGATTTCAATGTGGTAGTGTATTTATTCCAACTAAGGAAAGTAGTGCCCATATCAAGTTCAAAGAAGCGATTATCACTGCAAAAGAGGGAAACACTAAGCTCACTTTACATGAGATTGCTCCTGTCCGATTATTACATAATCCATTTTATGAAGCCGTAGTGAAGGCTTATGACGATGGCGCAAGCGTTGAAGAATTAAAACTGTTGCTAGGCCGTGGACGTGCCAAAAAGGGCATGTTTGAAGGTGATTTAAATGAAGGTGAATTGGAGGTGGGTCAGGTAAGTGCCCAATTAAATGCAATCACCACGGCGAAGGATGTTGTGGACAATATGATGAAGGAATACAATGCCCTGGCAACATCAAACTTTCAGCGTTACTGATCGCCGAAAAATCCTTTTAAAACCGTACGCAATCCCCAAACGGCTAGAAAGACACCGGTAGCCATAATCAATAACGAGATCACGGTCCAATACCATGCTCCAGTCGTTCCTTTCCCAATAAATAAAGCGGGCCCGATAAATATGAAAGGAAACGACCAAGCCATCTTGTATAAACCGGCTATAATTACTTCCTGTCTACTTTTTTCTTCCATTGGTGTACTTATTTACGGCATCGCGCACACTGCCACATTCTAGCAGTAATTCTTTGGCCTCATCATAACCAAGGGAAGTCGCTTCCATAATCATGCGAGTGCCTCTATCCACGAGCTTGGCATTGCTTAACTTCATGTCTACCATGCGATTTCCCTTGACATGACCAAGTTGAATCATGGCGCTAGTAGAAATCATGTTCAGTACCATTTTTTGGGCAGTACCCGATTTCATTCTAGTCGAACCAGTAACAACCTCAGGACCAACAATTATTTCGAGTGGATGATCCACCGACTCTGCTAATGGGGATTTCTCATTACAGGTAATACATGCGGTTAACAAACCATGTTCTTTGGCCGCTTTTACACCGCCAATGACATAGGGCGTGGTTCCACTAGCTGCAATCCCAACAACTGTATCGTTTGCAGTGGGGGAATAGGCATAGATATCCCTCCAAGCACCATTTGGATCATCCTCTGCATCCTCTACGGCCTTTCTTATGGCAGAATCACCGCCAGCGATGAGTCCTATTACTACATCGTGAGGCACTCCGTAAGTTGGAGGGCACTCGCTCGCATCCAAAATCCCTAACCTCCCTGAAGTCCCAGCGCCTATATAGAACAATCGACCACCAGATTTCATTCTAGGTACTAGTTGATCAACGAAAGAAGAAACGTCTTGAATCTTTTCAGCAATCGCCTGACTTACTTTGTGGTCCTCTGCATTGATAGCGAGAAGCAACTCCCTAGAACTCATTCGTTCCAGGTGGTCATAATTGCTGGTTGATTCAGTGGTTCTCATGCGATTCTTTGAAGTTTAGCCATATAAAACCCATCATTGAATTCGGCGGGGTCAACACTCTGATCTTCAATTAATTTAAACTTGTCGTTGTTCATTAAAAATGAATCAATCTGACCACGATTTTCTTGAGGTAGAATACTGCAGGTCGCATAGACCATTGTACCTCCTGGTTTAACCATTCGTGAGTATGAATGAATTATTTCATATTGAACATCATTCAATCTTTCAAGATGGTCGGGTTGCAATTTCCATTTCGTATCAGGTTCACGTTTTATCACACCCGTACCGGAACAAGGAACATCCAATAGAAGGTAATCTGCCGTATTTTCCAATTCAGCAAGTACCCCTGTTTCTTCCCAAGCGCGAGTCTTCACGATTGACAAACCGCTTCTTTGAGTACGTTTAAGCAGTTCACCGAGCTTTCTTCCCTCGACATCCATGGCAATCAAGGTGCCTTGATTTTCCATTAATTCTCCTAGATGTAAAGTTTTACCACCTGCTCCGGCACAAGCATCGATAACTGTGCTGCCGGGCGTAGGGTTTAAAAAGGGTGCGATGACTTGACTACCCGCATCTTGTACTTCAAACCAGCCCTCTTGAAAGGCAAAAATATTGTTTAATCGCGGGCGACCCTCAATACACAACACTCCAGAAAATGATGGATGCGGAAACGTTTTAATTCCAGCTTCCGAAAGTGCATTGATTACTTGCTCTTGAGTAGCCTTAAGACTATTAACCCGTATGTTGACTGTGTTTGGGATATTCATGGCCCTGGCAATACTCGCCCAACGGTCTGCCCCTAATTGTTCTTCAGCAAGCGCAGAGAACCAAGAGGAGTAACTCTCCAACGTCGCTGTATCCGTAATTGAACCTACACGTTCATCAATACTGATGTTGCGTATCGAATCAAACTTTGGCCAATCGGGCAAGGAATAGCCTTTCCACATCCAATAAATGCCGAAGAGCTTTTGAAGGTCTTTACGTTTTGTACTTGGTTCTTGACCAAGTAAGGCCCACAATAGGCCCCACCAACGAACCATCTCATAGGTATGCTCAGCAACAAAACTCCGATCACGAGAGCCCCATTTTTTATTTTGACGTAGGAGACGTTCAACCACTTTGTCAGCATATATGCCCTTTCCAAAAGTGATCTCAAGTCCTTCGAGAACTCCTGCTACTGTATTTGGAAACAGACGTGGTGATTGAATCTCTGTCATTAGATAGATGGATACTTAGACGGATTACGCTCGTTCATTAGAGCATAGATACGCTCAACCATATCGTCAACACTAGGTTTTGAGAAATAGTCACCATCCGAGGCAAAGGCTGGTCTATGGTCTTTAGAGGTGATGGTTAACGGTGCAGCATCAAGGTACTTATATCCCTGTTGATCTTCTAAAATCTGTTGCAGTAAGAATGCGCTAGCGCCACCACGTACGTCTTCATCTATAACTACGAGTGCATTCGTTTTTTTGACGCTTTCAACGACAGCATGATCCAAATCAAATGGGATAAGGGATTGCGCATCGATTAGCTCTACACTTATATTCATTTGCGCCAACTCATCACAAGCGGCCTGCGCCAATACACAATTAGAACCGTAGGTTAGTAAAGTAATATCGGTTCCTTCTTGTAAGACTTCAATAGCCCCAATGGGTGTAGTATAGTCTCCCACGTTTTTTGGAAGCGGTTCCTTTCGACGGTACCCATTCAGACATTCGATTACCAAAGCAGGAGTCTCAAGCTCCATGAGCTTGTTATAAAATCCAGCGGCTTGAACCATATTCCGAGGAACAAGCACATACATACCCTTGATACTATTTATAATGGTTCCCAGAGGAGAGCCTGAGTGCCAAATTCCTTCAAGGCGGTGTCCACGCGTACGAACAATAGTTGGAGCCATCTGACCACCAACAGTTCTGTAATGCACAGTTGCCAAGTCATCCGACATTATTTGCAATGCATAAAGTAAATAGTCCAAGTACTGAATTTCAGCAATAGGTCGAAGACCACGCATGGCCAACCCAATTCCTTGTCCCATTATTGTTGCCTCACGAATCCCAGCATCCGATACACGAGTTTCTCCATATTTGGCTTGCATACCCTCTAGACCCTGGTTGACATCTCCAATTTTACCCGAATCCTCACCAAAAACCATGGCTTGAGGGTATTTACTGAATAAGGCGTCGAAATTATCACGAATGACAATGCGAGCATCTACCGATTCCGAACCACTAAAATCAGGTGCTACGAATTCTAGTAATTTTTCTTCGTCATTTGGGTTGTACAGGTGAGAGCTATAACGACGTTCTTGCTCAGCAGTTGCTGTACGTAGCCATTGCTTCATCGCACTTTGATCGATCTTTGGGTCATTGGCTGTCAATCGAATAGCCTTACGGACCGCTTTAATTGACATGGCTACGTCTAGATCTACTTGAGCCTCCAATTCTTGAATTAGAGGGGTAACAAATATTCCTTTTTCACCTACCTGCTGAACGGGTCGTAATAACCCAAGAGCCTCAGTGCGGAGGGTAGAAGGAAGGCTTTGGAAAATTGACCAAGCTTCTTTTTTACCTTCTCGAGCAGCCTTTTTAGCTTCTTGCTCAACTTCGTTTAGTTCTTCCTGTGTGGCAATTCCACGCTCAATAATCCAATTTCCAAATTGAAGGATACAATCATGATCTTTCTCCCATTGCAAGCGCTCGGGGCTTTTGTAGCGCTCGTGCGATCCTGAAGTACTATGTCCTTGAGGTTGGGTCATTCCTTTAACATGAATCAACACGGGAACATGCTCTTCGCGAGCAACTTTTGAAGCGCGAAGGAATGTCTTGATCAACTCGGGGTAATCCCAAGCTTGTACAACGAAAATATCATACCCTTTTCCGTTCTCGTCACGTTGGAAACCCTTTAAGATTTCAGAGATATTTTCTTTTGTCGTTTGGTATTCGGCCCCGACGGAAATTCCGTATTCGTCATCCCAAACAGAAATAACCATGGGTACTTGGAGTACGCCTGCGGCATTAATCGTCTCAAAGAATAAACCTTCAGAAGTAGAGGCGTTACCAATTGTACCCCATGCTACTTCGTTTCCATTATTTGAGAATTTCTCAGATCCATCAAATTTCACCTCTTTGTAAACCTTAGAGGCTTGAGCCAGACCAAGTAATCGAGGCATTTGCCCCGCCGTAGGACTTATATCTGAAGAACTGTTGTACTGTTTGGTTAAATCAACCCAATTCCCATTTTCATCTAAAGATCTTGTGGCAAAGTGGCCGTTCATTTGGCGCCCACCTGCCATTGGCTCTACGTTTACGTCCGTAACGGCATATAATGAGGTGAAGAAGCTCGTTGCATCCATCTCTCCGAGGGCCATCATAAAGGTTTGGTCTCTGTAATATCCAGAACGGAAATCACCTAATTCGAAAGCTTTAGCCCATGCTATTTGGGCCAATTCTTTACCTGCTCCAAAAATTCCAAATTTTGCTTTTCCTGTGAGAACTTCACGTCGTCCCATGAGGGAACATTCTCTAGACATTGTTGCAATTCGGTAGTCCTCAAGGACTTCCGTTTTGTATTCCTGGTAGCTGATTTCTTTGGTATGTTTCTCTGTCATGTGATAGGGTTGATTTTACTCCCTACAAATATACGACAGAATAGGCCCTACATTATTCGCTTGAAGACGAAGAGAACGAACAAGGTGATTACAATGAATAACATCACCTGAATACCGCCACTTTTGTAATGGACATTGTGCAATTTCAAGTCCTTGCGATAGCTGTAGATTAAATAGGATAGAAATGCGATAGCAAATAAGCCTGCGAATATCCAATGACCGGTTGTTATGTTTTCCATGTTGTAAATTTACATTCCATTGTATGAATAGACTTGATTCCCATGAAGAAACAATTAGAACACGTAGAAAAATTCCATAACACTTTCGGCATAACTAATCAGTATACCCCAACTAGTGCTATTTCTGATGCTACCATAGATCTGAGATTTCGATTAATGGCAGAGGAAAATGAAGAATACCTCGAAGCTGCCAAAGCAGGAGATTTAGTCGAGGTTGCGGATGCCTTGGGTGATATGATGTACATTCTATGTGGAACCATATTAAGCCATGGAATGCAGCATGTAATAGAGGAAGTTTTTGAGGAAATTCAGGCTTCCAATATGAGTAAATTGGGGGAGGATGGGAACCCTATTTACAGAGAAGATGGTAAGGTCATGAAAGGACCAGGGTATTTCAAACCTAATATTGCCGCGGTATTAGACCGAATGAGAGGCTAGGGGAGTAAATCAGATTTTGTAGGTCGTTGCTCAAACTTTGGTGTGCAACCATTCAATGATGTTGTCTCAGCTTGATTCAGCGGGGCGTATTTCGCTTGGACATCACGAGCCATTTGAACACGCTTCACCTCACCATTCATAAATTTTAAACGCAACCAAGAACAGGTACTATTATTTACCCCTTGGGCTTGCGTTTCTGAGACATTGAACAGCAAGCTTTGAGTATTGCCTTCTAATCGGACCATTTTCATCTGGTTGTCATCGAAATATCCGCTCAAAGACTTACCAACCACTTGGTCAAAATAGAGGCTGTCCTTGGTTTGATTCATAATCTTGACATTACCAATCATATAAATACTGTCCAATTGTTTCTTCAAAAGCTTTAATGCGGCAGAGTCCGCTTCAAATTGACTTTGAGAGCTCCACAGTGTCGGCATTGGATACAATGAAAGAAACTGAGTCGATTCATCATAGAAAAAATTACTGCTTTTCCCCTGAAAATCAGGGCTGAAGAATTGTGTTGCCCCCTTCAAGTATACTTGTTTATCCGTGCTATCTGATCGGATAAAAAGTGAATCGCCAATTGCATAAAGCGTATCGCTGTTCATCGATTGCTTATAATGTACGGGAGTATACGCATCCACAAATACTGGATTTGATGCATAGTTTATGTAGTCGCTCTCAAGCACAAATCCCTCAGTTGTATCTGCAACCATGGCGTTACCAACCAATACCCCAGACTCTATCTTAAGATTGTATTCTAAAGAATTGGATTTAATAAAACGCTTCGGAGACCTCATTGTAGCACCATCTCGAAGGTGGAGTAAGCGTTCATCTGCTTCGTAGTTCCCTGAATGACAATTCAATACCGTGCTGTCCTTTATCATTTCAGTAGGGCCTGCGAACTCATAATGATTTTTATTTGGACTGTAGAGTAATGTATCTGTGGTCATGTAGAACGAGGTGTCCTTTGCGATTACATTTCCTCGAAGTTTGACCAAATCAGCATCTGTATTGAAACTTCCAACGTCTGCCGTTAAGGCTAAACTCTTCCGCTCAAGAGTAGATCTCGTGATAAAATATGCGGTGGAGTTATTTCTATTGAATCTAAGACTCGTTGTTTCAAGTCTAGAAGAAGGCGTCGTTAAAATGACTTCTTTCGAGATGACGAAAACACGATCGTTACCGTTGTAATCGAGACGTTTTCCCTGTACTCGAATAGTGTCCGATTGAACGATTCGAACATTACCGAAAGCCTGGAACGTATTCGCTGGTTGAATCAAAATAGCTGAATCGCAATACATCTTTGCAACATCTTGCTGTAAACCAACATTTCCACGAAGATAAAAGGTGCGTGAGTCATCACTTCCTTTAACAATATCGGTGATATCGCTACTAAGAATAGAAATTCTTGTTTGGCCCCAACCTATGCTAAGGGTGGAGAAAAAAAGGGCCACACAAAGTTGTATGGCCTTTCTCATTATTTTCTCATAATTGTTTGCGCTCTATCCGGACCCACACTAACAAGTGTGATAGGAACACCCACTTCAGCCTCAATGAAAGCAATGTAATCCTTGAATGTTTGCGGGAACTCGTCCTCTGCAACCATCTTAGTCAGATCTTCCTCCCATCCAGTCATCTCAGTGTATATAGGCTCTATCAGGTCTTCTTGAAGCTTGTATGGCAAATGGTCGATAACTTCACCTTTGTACTTGTATGCTGTACAAATTTGTAGATTTCCTATACCGGATAATACATCTGCCTTCATCATCATTAACTCTGTAACGCCATTTACATTGATAGCGTATTTCAACGCCGGTAAATCTAACCAACCACAACGTCGAGGACGCCCAGTAGTAGCACCGAACTCATGACCATTTGACTGGATCGTTTCACCCAGGGCGTCAAAAAGTTCTGTAGGGAAGGGGCCTGAGCCAACTCTCGTACAATAGGCCTTGAAAATACCGTATACATTTTTGATTTTGTTTGGCGCAATACCCATACCTGTACAAGCACCTGCACAAGTTGTATTGGATGAGGTGACAAATGGATAGGTTCCAAAATCGATATCCAATAATGTTCCTTGTGCTCCTTCAGCCAAAATGGTTTTTCCTTCCGCCATTTTCGTATGGAAATACGGCTCACTGTCAATGATATCAAGCGATCTTAGATATTCAACAGCGGCAAACCACGTAGGTTCTAATTCTTCTAGGTTGTATTCAAAATCGGCATACCCACCTAAAAGTTGCTCATGTTTAGCAACCAATTGATCGTATAATTCTTGGAAATTATCCAATTGAATATCCCCGACACGCAAACCGTTTCTGCCGGTTTTGTCCATATAGGTAGGACCAATTCCCTTCAAAGTGGAACCGATTTTCTTTTTGCCCTTTGAACTTTCACTTGCAGCATCAAGCAATCTATGTGTTGGAAGAATCAAATGTGCCTTGCGCGAAATTTTCAAGCGTGACAAAACATCAGGCTCTTGGGCAATCAGTTTATCTAGCTCAGTCTTGAAGATTACGGGGTCAATTACAACACCATTTCCTACAACATTCATTACACCTTGGTGAAATACACCTGAAGGAATGGTATGTAGGACATGTTTTTTGCCCTCAAATTCTAAGGTGTGACCTGCATTAGGGCCGCCCTGGAACCTTGCGATGATATCATATTGACGCGTCAATACATCTACAATTTTACCTTTTCCTTCATCACCCCATTGGAGTCCAAGAAGCACATCTACTGCCATATTTAGTTGTTGTTGGACGGTTTTCTCTTTGCGTAGAAGTAAAGACTATGACTTTCAACCTCTACACCGAAAAGATCTTCGATAGTTTGTTTAATGTTTTGAATTCTTGGATCACAAAATTCGAATACTTCGCCTGTATCCGTGAGAATAACGTGATCGTGTTGTTTGTTGAAATACGATTTCTCGTAAAAGCTTTGGTTCTGACCAAACTGATGTTTGCGAACTAAACCACATGTAATTAGTAATTCAATGGTATTGTACAATGTGGCACGGGAAACGCGATAATTCTTATTCTTCATGTTTAGATACAAGGTCTCTACATCAAAGTGGTCGTCATTTTCGTAGACCTCCTTTAAAATAGCAAAGCGTTCAGGAGTCTTTCTTTGGTTGTTTTCCTCCAAATAGCGACCGAACACTTCCTTAACCTTCTCGTATGCTTCTGTTGTACCCATGAGAATTAAAGCGCTAAAATACGTCGTATCAACTGAATTTTCCGACTCTCGATACAGTACTTATACCCTCAAGTTGTTTAATATTTTGAATGGTATCGGTTAAGGCCACTTTATCCGCGACTTCAATGGTCAATTGACCTGTGAATAACCCGTCATCGACGGAGAATGAGATGGCTTTTATATTCAGGCTTAATTCACTCGAAATAACCTTGGTAACATCATTCACTAGTCCCATCCGATCCATGCCTTCGATGAGCAAATTGATGGTCGCCATGCTGCCTTTTTTGTCAACCCATTTTGCCTTCAACGTTCTATTGGCAAAACGACTCTGCAATAGAACTGCATTTGGACAATCATCTCGATGAACTTTAAGTCCTTCTGCAGTCGTTACAAATCCAAACACTCGGTCGCCAGGAATGGGGTTACAACATTTTGCAAGTGTGTATTCCATTTCGTGCTCGTCAGTTCCGAATACGAGCATCAAATTCTTATTCTTCTGGGCTTCCTTTTCTAAAGGTTTTTGCTTTGCATAACTGCTCTTAACAATCTTCCGCTTGAAGTAATTTACGAGACCCGCAGTCTCTCGTGCGTATTCCCGTAATTTCTTATTGTCGATTACACCTAAACCAACCTTGTAATACAGTTCCTCTGGAGTTCGTAAACCGAAGAAATTGACCAATTTCTGAATATTGCTATGTGTACTTTTCAGCTTGAGTACTTTCAATTTGCGCTCAAGAGTCATTTGGCCTTGACCTGTAATGAGTTGCTTCTCTTTTTTAAGGCTTTGCTTAATTCTTTGCTTTGCCTTTCCTGTCTTTACAAATCCCAACCATTCTTCCTTGGGCTCCTGTTTTAAGGACGTTAAAACCTCGATTTGATCTCCGGACTTTATAGGTGAGCTAAGAGGGACCAACTTTCCATTGACCTTCGTTCCGAGGCAATGCGCACCTACCTCTGAATGAACGTCAAAAGCAAAATCAAGAGCGGTAGCACCTTTCGGTAGAGTGACCATTTCACCTTTAGGAGTAAAGACGAAAATCTCACTTGAAAAAAGGTTCATTTTGAAGTTGTCAATGAAGTCTTCGCTGTCGTTATCTGGATTGTCCAAGAACTCACGTATTCTTCGCAACCAGCTGTCTAACTGATTACTGCCGGAACTATCTTCTTTATATTTCCAATGCGCCGCAAAACCATTCTCAGCGATATCATCCATTCGCTTAGTACGAATTTGAACTTCAACCCAGTTGCCATCTGGTCCCATAACGGTGGAGTGTAGACTCTCATACCCATTACTTTTTGGAGCCGAAATCCAATCTCTTAATCGCGACGGATTAGGATTATAATTTTCAGTTATAATGGAATACGCTTTCCAACATTCTGCTTTCTCGGCAGCTAAGGGGGTATCTAAAATTATTCGAATGGCATATTTATCATAGACCTCATCAAAAGAAATATGTTGGTTGTGCATTTTTCTTCGAATAGAATAAATGCTTTTGGTTCTTTTCTTTATTTCGAACTTCAAACCGGACTTTTTCAACTCGTCACCAACGGTTCGGGTAAACTTATTGAGATAATCAAAGTCCTTCTTCAAAAGAAGATCCATCTTGGTTTGAAGGTCCTCGAAAACTTCAGGCTCAGTATATTTTAAACTGATATCCTCCAACTCAGTTTTGATGCGGAATAAGCCTAATCGGTGGGCTAATGGGGCATAAATGAAGAGCGTTTCGGATGCAATCTTTAATTGTTTATGCGGAGGCATGCCCTGCATGGTTCTCATATTATGCAGGCGGTCTGCCAACTTTATAAGAATCACTCGGACATCATCAGAAATGGTTAAGAGCATTTTCCGATAGTTTTCGAGCTGCATACTGCTCTCCATTCCAACTACACCAGAGATTTTGGTCAAGCCATCAATCAATCGAGCCACGTTCGGGCTAAACATGTTTTCAATATCTTGGAGCGTGTAGTCAGAATCTTCCACGACATCATGCATCAGCGCGGTCGCAATACTCGTAGGACCCAGGCCAATTTCAGTCGCAACGATTTGGGCTACAGCAATTGGATGCGTGATATAGGGTTCTCCAGTTTTACGGCGTACGCCTTTATGAGCATCCTTTGCCAGTTGAAAGGCACGAGTAATGAGCTGGTTATCCGCGTCTTCAGTCTTATACTCAATACTGTTGAGCAAATCTTGGAAGGCGCCTTCTACCAATATGAAATCTCTATCCTCGTTTGTGGTCATCAATCTAGTCGATTAAGAAAATTGCGGGTCTTTTGCTTAAATCAAAACGTTCCTGCTTCCACTGGCTGATGGTTTTCGTCTTGATTTCCTGACTATCTAAGGTAATATCTACGGCGATACAAAGTTTGGTCTCAGGATGCAAAATCGTTAAGAGTTCTTCCAAAAGTTTGTTATTCCTATAGGGCGTTTCCATAAAGATTTGGGTGATACCGTCACGACAATCTTTGACCATGGCTTGAAAAACCCGCTTGCGAATCTGTTTGTCAAACGGAAGGTATCCTCTAAAGGTGAATTGTTGTCCATTAAAACCGCTGCCCATCAGCGCTAGAAGGATAGAGGAGGGGCCGACTAAGGGAAATACATTTAGGCCTCGACGATGCGCAATACTTACTATTTCAGCTCCTGGATCGGCCACACAGGGTACACCTGCCTCTGAAATTATACCAATATCATGTCCTTCCTCCGCAGCATCTAGAAACTTTGGTAAGTCCAACGGATCTGTATGTTTGTCCAAGATGTCTATTCTAAGTTCTTGCTGATTTTTATCCGGCAGCATTGATTTGATGTATGCTCTTGCCGTGCGTTCATTTTCAACAATCAAATATGTAATGCTCATCAATTTACTTTGAACATCGATGGGAATGGTTTCTGAGAAGTTTTGACCACCAAGAGTATTCGGAATTAAATAGATATTTCCTCTCATACGTTTCTTTCAATAAATGCATTAATGGCTTGTTCAAGCATTTCAAATACCTCAGAAAATCCACTTTGACCGCCAGTATACGGATCTGGTACCTGCCTGTTCTCGCCCGGATAGATTTCATTCATAATCAGTCTAACTTTTGAAGCACTTTGCTCATCTGGGGCTAAGCGCACAATGTTGCTATAGTTTGATGAGTCCATTGCGAAAATGACATCAAAATTTTCAAAGTCTTGAACTTGAAATTGTCGGGAGCGCTGATGATCAATGGATATACCATTTCGTCGAGCCTCTAATACCGAACGTGTATCAGGTCGTTCACCTTGATGCCAACCGGAGGTACCTGCAGAATCTACGGACCAATGTTCGGGTAATTTTGCTTCGAGAATTCCGTGAGCTAGTGGGGAACGGCAAATATTGCCTAGGCAAACCATTAGAATTTTCATAATAAAAAAAGTCAGTACCCGAAGATACTGACTCTAATAGCATTCATTAAAAATGTCTTATGATAATGTGAGTCTTTTCTGTAAATCCTCCACATAAGTTCTGAAGCGCTTGTCTGTTTCCTTCAGATTATTTACCGTTCTGCAAGCATGCAAGACTGTCGCATGGTCTTTATTACCACATTGTTGGCCAATTGATGCAAGGCTGTTCTTGGTCAATTGTTTTGAGAAATACATAGACAACTGACGCGCTTGTACGATTTCTCTTTTTCGAGTTTTACTCTTCAACAACTCAAGAGGCATATCAAAGTAATCGCAAACGACTTTTTGAATAAAGTCAATTGAAATCTCTCTAGTCGTGCTCTTAACGAATTTATCGACCATTGACTTTACTAGGTCCATGGTGATTTCTTTTCTATTTAAGCTACTTTGGGCCAAAATAGAGATAAGGGCACCTTCGAGCTCTCTAATGTTGGAATTGATGGCATAAGCGATGTATTCTATGATCTCTTGATCCATTTCAATACCATCGTTATACAGCTTCTTAACCAAGATTGCAACGCGAGTTTCTAAATCCGGTTTCTGTAAATCAGCGCTCAATCCCCATTTAAAACGGCTTAACAAACGTTGCTCCATACCTTGTAGCTCCACGGGAGCACGATCCGAGGTTAGAATAATTTGATTGCCATTTTGATGGAGGTGGTTGAAAATCTCAAAGAACACATCTTGAGTTTTTTCTTTACCTGAGAAACTCTGAACATCATCGATAATGAGCACATCAATCATTTGATAGAAATGCACAAAATCATTTTTGGTGTTGTTCCGTATGCTGTCAATAAATTGTTGTGTGAATTTCTCAGCACTAACGTACAAAACGGTCTTTTCAGGGTAGTTGTCCTTTATTTCAACACCAATTGCATGAGCCAAATGGGTCTTTCCTAGACCTACACCACCATACAACATCAAAGGATTGAATGAGGTGCCTCCTGGATTCTTAGATACCGCAAAACCCGCACTACGCGCCAATCTGTTGCAATCACCCTCGATAAAATTATCGAAGTTGTAACTTGGATTTAGCTGAGAATCGATGTTAAGCTTTTGAAGACCGGGTATAACGAAAGGATTTTTAATGCTCTTCTCGTTTCCAATCTTCATTGGCATGTTAACACTTTGGGGATTGATCTTCTTACGACCAGCACTTGGGAGCTTCATCGTAGGAGGTGTAGCGTTGTCGTAAGCATTCTCTAAGACAATGCTATATACCAATTTTGCGTTCGTGCCTAACGATTTAGTAATCGCTGATCTAAGTAGTTGAATGTAGTTCTCTTCGAGGTATTCATAAAAGAACTTAGAAGGTACTTGAACAGTAAGTACAGCACCTTGAATTTTTAGTGGTTTGATTGGCTCAAACCATGTTGCAAAACATTGTTCATCTACATTGTCATTAATGAATTGGAGTGTATCATTCCAAACGGCATTAACGCTTTTATCCATGGTCAAAAAATCTCTTATCGGCGGCTGTTCAAACCTCCGTCAGTGTACAGTTAATATAAAATGTCTGGGGCGGCAATTTTGAGGTGAGTGTGACCTCATTGTCTTGCTTTACAAATGTGTTTATAAAATCCCAATCAAAAAAATTTTTATGGGGTTGTGTTAATAAAAAGTTTTGTTTAAGGGGCTGCGTAATCATCTGTTAATCAATGATTTGAGTATTCGGCCAAAAAAAATAAGTATAAATTACTGCTATGGCGCTGCCTTGTGCATAAATAGTAGAGTTTGAGCCTTTTGGGTTGTGGAATTCATCCGAAGGAAAGTTCTAAATTGAAGCCCGAATGGAAATAAATTTTACAAATATTACTGAATTTCGTCCGCGCTATTCCGAGACGGATCAAATGGGTGTGGTGTACTACGGAAACTACGCCAGCTATTTCGAAGTTGGCCGTGTCGAATTGCTTCGGGAGATTGGGATGACCTATGCAGAAATGGAAGCTTCAGGAACAATGCTTCCAGTAGTACATATGTCTATTGATTTTAAGCGTGGTGCGAAGTACGATGAGCGGATCTTTTTGGAGACCAAACTTATTGACTTGCCAACACGAAAGATATCATTTTACCATCATTTGCGAGACGCCTCAGGCAACACACTAGTCACAGGTAAGGTTGTCCTTGTTTTTTGTGATACAGAAACTTTTAAGCCAAAAAGTTGTCCTGAAACATTACTTAAATGTCTTAGCGCACCTTTAAAGTAAACACGGGCATGTCCGCTCCATAGACTTCAATAAGGCAAGTATGTCGATTCAAAACGGTTGCACCTGGCGCGGCGACCAATTGTGAAATCAATCTACCAAGGGCATCGTACTCATTTACGAATAATTCGGAATCCTTGGGGTTGAGTATTCCTCTTTCTCCCAATTCATTCGCGAATATACTCGGGTTAAGTACTTGGGTAAGGTTCGCAACCTCACTTGTAGTTAGGATGTTCTTTGGAGTGCCAAATGCGGAATTAATTTGATTTTGATACTGTCCACCTGTGATAAGCGAATCGGTAAACAATATATTCTTAGCGATGGAGCGAAGGCTTTGATTGGGAAGAAGCATATGGCAAGCTTCGAGAATTATCTTGTCCGCTGTAAAAGGATTTACGCCATTTGACTCTGAAAATTCTAACATAGCACTCGTCATTAAGTCGGTATGCTGATAGATGTTGGAAAAGAATAGGGTATTGTAGTTCTTAACACCATCGTAAGTAATGGAACGTCCATTCCAAAAGGTATTGTTTCCATCCCAATCAAATACTCTCGTACTTGTGACACCTATATTTCTGCCGTAGCGTTCTGCGAAATAATCCCCGAGACTTTCATCAAAAGTTCTCCGCTCTGTTCCTGTGTTTGTATTTGGCGCAACTGAATGCGAAATAGCATGACTTAGTTCATGAATGATGACATCTGCATCTTCGGCATCGTCAACGCCACCTTCTCCGAAATAAAGACGCGGTGGATTATAACCGAAATTAAACATGCTTTGATCTTGACCATTGAGTGCTTGAGGATCAACATGTATGGCATAATTCAGCACTGAATCGTAGCCTAGGCTTTGAAGATATTCATTCATCTTGGAGATATGATAAACAACCATAACCTGTTCGAATTCTGGTTCTGATCTGCTGCTTATCCAATCAGAAGGCACCGTGCTTGGGGCAATATACGGTGCGTCAAAATCGACCACTTTAATAAATTGATTCTCCAATACCGCACCTCCTGGGATTGCATTGACCTCGATGCTGTCTATTAGTGTTAACGAATCTAAGATTGCTCCATTTCCATCGTTCAAATCCACATAATTGCCGCCATAGCTGTATCCGTTGGGTGAAAGCGGGTCAGGGTTGAAAACGCGAACTGCGACTGTTGTATCCGTTAAATGCGCATTCAAATCTCTAATTTGCACTACCTCATTCCTCGACCGTATGGTGATCTGATGCGTGGATCCTTGTAATAGCGTATCGATGGTTATGTCTAGCCACTGTTGGCCATCAAACCATAAGGCGGGTCCTTTGGGATTTAAAGGAAGTAAAGACCGCTTATAAGGGTTTAGGGTGGAACTGTGTTTAATTATCGTTCCGTCTGAATGATGATGAAGTTCCAATTCTAGCTCATCAAAGAGCATTGCTCCACTGACACTTAATGCGAAACGCTTATAAAGCGCATGTGGACTGTGGTGCGTACTGCTAAGCGTTCGCTTTATTTCAGGTGTATTCTGACTAAAGAGGCTAAAACTAATGAGTAACAGTAATGAGGTGATTGTTTTCAAATTGTCCTTTGATTTCCTCGAATTTACTTCGAATTACTGATATGGTATAGGTTAAGTTGACATGCTGATCACGATGAAGGACTTCTACGTTTTCCATTCTACAGATACGCTCAACAAATGAGATCTGATCATAGGTAAAATGGACCTTGAACTCATTCGTTATTACGTTTGATACGATGGAAGTTGAATTTAGACAGGCTTGTGTGGCATCGCCATAAGCGGCAATTAAACCCGCAACACCTAGCTTCGTTCCGCCGAAATATCGCACCACAACAACCGCCACATTATACAAGTCGTACGACTTTAAAACCCGGAGAATTGGGGCACCTGCGGTATTGGCTGGTTCTCCATCGTCATTGCTTCTTTCTAAAACTTCAAGTGGTTCTATCCGATATGCCCAGCAATAATGATTAGCACCTTTTTCTTGTGCCTTTATCAAGTCCAATTGTGCAAAGAAACTCTCCTTTGATCGCACAGGTAAAACATAGGCGGTAAATGTGCTGCCCTTTACCTTTAAGCTCTCCCTATTAGGTTGATTTACCGATTTATAGCGATCCATGATACACCTCTAAAACATCATCGCAAAGTCTATTTTGGTGCTGAAAATCCTTCTCAAACGCTGGAGCCTTTGTGCCCGCTTCGAGGAGAATTGGCGAAGTATATCGATGAACTTCGTCCACCAAATTCGTCTGCATAAAAGAAGCCAAGAGTAGCGATCCACCCTCAACAATTATTGAAGTAATTCCCCAATGTAGAAGCTCCGGCAACCATTGTTCTATATCCTTTGGATCCTTATGAATGCAATCAAAACCATCAACTTGTTTTTGGCTGATCAACAACGGAGGAATTTCAAAAGATTTTAAAAGCTCAAAATCAGGTATATACTTTTCGCCGATCAATAGAATCGGTCGTGGAGGCTTGCCACTGAAATTGCGAAGATTGAGACGTGGTTGGTCCAATATTGCAGTTTTTGCCGTAACAACGATGCCGTCGTGTTGTGCTCTAAGCCGATGCGTATAGCAACTCGTAATTGGACCTGATATTTGAGTAGGGCCCATACGAAGACCTCTGTCAGCGTCTATGAATCCATCAGCGGATTGCGCAAATTTTAGGGTTATGTAAGGTCGATTCTCTTTCATATTGGTGAAGAAAACCCTATTCAATTCAATGAAAGGCGTAGGATCTGGTGCCAATTCCACTTGAATACCATGTTTTTCAAGATAATGCACCCCTTTGCCGGAGACTTCAGGATTTGTATCCAAACAACCTATAACTACTTTTCGAATCTTCTTCTCAACCAACAAATGGCTACATGGCGGTGTTTTACCAAAATGCGAACAAGGTTCAAGACTGCAGTACACCGTTGACTCGCTTAGTAATGAAGGATTTTTGACACTTTTTATTGCCATTACCTCGGCGTGTGGTTGACCTGCTCTATGGTGGTATCCCTCCCCAATAATTTTATTGTCATGAACAACAATAGCACCTACCAGCGGGTTGGGAGAGGTGTAGCCGCGAGCATAATTGGCCAATTGTAAGCAACGTGTGAGAAACTTGGCGTTATCCATGATACAAAGGTAGGGCAGTGTGCCTATTTTCGAAGGACATGAGAACAGTTTCACATTTTAGGACTGAGGCCACAGAAAAGCTAAGCCAATACTACGATGAGCGGGAAGTCGCTAATGTCATAGTGCTTTGGTTTGCATCTCGTTTAGGGCTTAATCGGACTGAACTTGTATTAAAGGCTAATGATGAAATTCCTTTCACGACGTTTCATTCCGATTTGAAACGCTTGATAGATCAAGAGCCAATTCAGCACATTCTCGGCAAATCCTACTTCTTTGACCTCGAATTGGTAGTAAATCAACATACACTTGTTCCAAGACCAGAAACAGAAGAGTTGGTGGAACATGTCTTACGAGGGATGCCAAAATATCCTATCCACATTCTTGACGTAGGGACCGGCTCAGGTGCAATTGCCTTGGCTCTAAAATCAAAGCGACAAGATTGTGAGATTACAGCAATTGATTCGTCAGAAGAGGCGCTAGAAGTGGCAAAAGCCAATGCTATACACCATTCTTTGGACGTTTCCTTCATGCAAATGGACGCGCTCCGCCATGCGCTTCCTGAAGTGGACTTAATCGTAAGTAATCCTCCGTATATCCCAGAAATGGAGCGGAGACATATGGAGCGAAATGTATTGGAATACGAACCTGCTAAAGCGTTATTCGTGCCGGACCACGACCCGCTTGTTTTTTACAAGAAGATTGCTGAACAAGCAAAATCGGTAGCGTTCGAAATACACCATGATAAAGGCCCGGAAATGCGCGCAATGTTGGTTAATTTTGGATATGTGGACCTACACTTATTTCAGGACCTACAAGGGAGAGATAGAATAATAACAGCACACCATGAATCCAGAAGATCGTATTAACGAATTACGCAAGGAGCTACACGCGCACAACCATAATTATTACATTCTGGATGCGCCTACTATTTCCGATTTCGAGTTTGATACGTTACTAAAAGAATTGGAGGAGTTGGAACAACAGTTCCCTGAATTTAATGACCCTAACAGTCCCACAGTTCGCGTTGGTGGAGGAATAACCAAGTCGTTTGATACAGTGCCGCATGAGTACCCAATGCTTTCCCTCGGAAACACCTATAACTGGGAAGAATTAGCAGATTGGATTAAGCGAGTGCAAAAAGCCGCGCCTGAAAACACCTTTATTTGTGAATTGAAATACGATGGTGTCGCCATAGGTATTCGATATGAAAATGGACAACTTGTCCAAGCGGTAACTAGGGGAGACGGTACACAAGGGGATGATATCACGAACAACGTTAGAACTATCAAGAGCATTCCACTTCAATTAAGTGGAACTTATCCTGAACGTTTTGAAATTCGAGGGGAAATCGTCATGCCTCATACGTCCTTTACATCCTTGAACGATCAGCGTTCTTCGGAAGGGTTGCCTTTGTTTGCGAACCCTAGGAATTGTGCCTCCGGCACTCTAAAACTTCAAGACAGTACCATAGTTGCATCACGTGGTTTGGATGCCTATCTCTATTTTGTGCTTCCAGATGGAATTTTAGGGTCAACGCATAGTGGCTCTATCGCAGCTGCCGGAAATTTGGGCTTTAAGGTTCCCCTCAAGGAGAATAAATTTATTGCATCCTGTCGAAGCATCGAGGATATTAAAAGTTTTATCGAGTATTGGGAAGTTGAGCGAAAGAACCTGCCATTTGATATTGATGGAATCGTTATCAAGGTAGATTCTTATGATACGCAATCTGAACTGGGTTTCACTGCAAAATCGCCCCGATGGGCAACGGCATTCAAGTTCAAAGCAGAGAAGGTCGAAACTCAATTGAACTCGATTACATACCAGGTCGGAAGGACTGGGGCTATCACACCTGTTGCTAACCTTTTGCCCGTTTGGTTAGGAGGAACAACCGTCAAGCGAGCCTCACTTCACAATCAAGATCAAATTGAATTACTTGATTTGCACGAGGGAGATTTTGTTTTTGTAGAAAAAGGAGGAGAGATAATACCAAAAGTAGTTGGTGTCAATACCGAACGAAGGTCCTTAAACCAAGAAAAGGTTAGATTCATAGAAGAGTGCCCTGAATGTTCGACGCCATTGGTTCGTAAGGAGGGTGAAGCGCAGCATTACTGTCCAAATGAAGCACATTGTCCTCCACAAGTTTCGGGAAGGATTCAGCATTTTATCTCTCGAAAGGCTATGGACATAATGGGCATGGGTAATGAGACCGTGCAACTATTTGTGCGTGAAGGTCTGATTACTTCACCAGCCGACTTATATGACCTAAAATATGAGCAAATCATAGCATTAGAAGGGTTTAAGGAGAAAAGCGTTAATAACTTGCTTGAAGGAATTGAACGGTCCAAACAGATTCCTTTCGATCGTGTACTCTTCGCACTTGGAATACGGCATGTAGGTGCAACTGTGGCAAAAAAGTTGGCAAAGCATTTTGGATCCATTACTGCCCTGATGGAGGCTACTGAGGAGACCTTGAACAATGTAGACGACATAGGAATTGTGATCGCCCAACAGCTTGTAGCACATTTTCAAAACCCTAATAACATCAAAGAAATCTTAAGATTGCTTGAAGCCGGTGTTCAATTTGAACTTGAAGCAACCGAACTGCCCACTGAAGGTCCACTAATGAACGCTAGGATTGTTGTAAGCGGAGTGTTTGAAACACTTACAAGAACTGAACTAAAAACGCTTATTGAAGAGTTGGGAGGAACGAATGTCAGCAGTATTAGTTCAAAAACCACTTATGTAGTTGCCGGTGATGGTATGGGTCCAAGTAAAAAGGAAAAGGCTGAAAAATTAGGTATACCGGTTTTAGATGAAGCATCCTTTCTAAAATTAATCGGGCGATGAGAAAACTACAGCTGTACTTCCTTAGGAAAGCACTAGACACGGCATTGCCAAGTAAGCAAGCACTGAGCTCGAATGATCCAAAGGTGACCGTATTAACGCACGATAAGACTCTTGTAGATACCGTCAAAATGTATTTCACCAAGGTAGATTTTGTACTCTACGAAGACATCAAACGTCCAAAGGGCGAAACCGCACTAACTTGGCACCTTTATAAAGATGATTTAGATTATCGAGGTATACCCAAAAGAGCAATTCCTGCACCAGAGCAAAACCATATATTGTTAAATCTTGAACCAAAAGAACCATTATTAACATGGTACTGGTACGCACGCAGTTATGACTTTAAGGTAGATTTGTGCCAAGTATACTCCGATGCGGATATTCAGATTGGCAAATCCTTAGAAACATCTTTGCAGGAGAAACTACAAACCTTACAGAAGACTTTGAACGTAATTACCAAATGAACAACATTGATTTAAGCGGCGTGGGTGTCGCGCTCATCACACCTTTCAAAACTGATTTATCGGTTGATTATAATGGACTTCATGCGCTTCTCGAGCATTGCATCAAAGGGGGTGTAGATTATTTCGTAGTAAATGGAACCACTGCGGAGAATCCGGTTCTATCCGTTGAGGAAAAGAAATCCATTTTAGAATTTATCATAGAGAAAAATGCGAACCGACTTCCGATTATCTATGGAATAGGGGGCAATAACACCATGGCGTTGGTTGAAGAACTTCAAAGTTTTGATGTTGAAGGAGTTAGTGCTATCCTTAGCGCCAGTCCGTATTACAATAAGCCAACCCAAGAAGGAATTTATGCGCATTATGCAATGCTGAGCCAAAGCAGCCCATTACCGCTCATACTTTATAATGTACCCGGTAGAACCAGCAGCAATATTAGCGCGGAAACCACGGTTCGACTTGCGAAGGATTTTGGCAATATTATCGCAATCAAGGAAGCCAGTGGAAATCTTGATCAAATCACGGAGATTATCCTGAATAGACCTCCTGGATTCCAAGTGATTTCTGGTGATGATAATTTAACCATACACATGATGCTTCTCGGTGCAGAAGGAGTTATTTCGGTCAGCGGACAAGGGATTCCACACCTGTTTTGTGCCATGGTAGATGCCGCACTTGAAGGAAACTTTAGCGAAGCACAAGCACTTCATTTATCGCTATTTGAAATTACTAACCTTTTGTTTGCAGAAGGAAATCCAGCAGGTGTAAAAGCACTTCTTGATTTACAACACATTTGTGGGCCAACTGTTAGGTTGCCATTGGTTGAAGCAAGTGAGGGCTTAAGAGAGGAAATGAAAGAAATTCTCAATGGCTTAATATACTAGTTGTTAATTAACTACACTTCATTAATTATTTTCTAACGTCTCCTTTTTTCCGCAGAAGCATGTTTGTATAAATGCTACGCCATGGAAAAGAGACCTCTTGATGTTTGTGTCATCAGCGATGTTCATTTAGGAACATTTGGTTGTCATGCAAAAGAGTTAAACGAATACCTAAAAACAATCGATCCGAAAATCTTGGTATTGAACGGTGATATTGTAGACATCTGGAATTTTCGTAAAAGCTATTTTCCTAAATCGCACATTAAAGTCAAACCATCTACATGAATTCAGAGAATTGGGTTGAAAATTTAAGTGCGCTAGAATATGCAAATGGAAAGTGGACATTATATTCACATCCTTCAACTCAGCCCGATGACGATGATGAGGATGAAAACGATGATTTCTCCTTAAGTCAAGAGGCGATTTTAACTCACATCGTAAACAACAGGCCGAAGTCTGCATAATTTGAAAATACTTTATGCCTTTCAGGGAACCGGAAATGGTCACGTAGCTCGGGCTCGTGATCTAATACCACGTTTCGCTTTGCATGGTGAAGTAGATGCGCTAATTGCTGGACTTGAATCGGATATAGACTTAGGATTTCCTATTCGATACCAATTGAAGGGGCTGGCAATGGTGTATGACAAGAACGGTGCGGTGAGTTATTGGAATAGCTTGCTGCGTAACAACCTACTTAGATTTATCGTCGATGTAATAAGGCTGCCCGTTAGGAGCTATGACCTTGTGGTAATCGACTTTGAAGCCGTAACGTCATTCGCCTGTCTGTTAAAAGGAGTAAAATCCCTTCAATTAAGCCATCAGGCTGCTTATTTATCTCAGCTCAGCCCCAGACCGAGGAAACGAAGTGTACATTGGGAAATGGTGTTGAGATACATGTCTCCTTCGTCATATGCAATAGGTTTTCATTTTAGTGCTTATGATACCTTCATATTGCCTCCTATCATTCGAAAGGAAATTAGAGTTTTGACACCGACCATTGGCGACTACTATACGGTCTACTTGCCCTCATACAGTGTAAGCTACTTAGTTGATTTTTTCAAACGTTTCGAGAATGAACGTTTTCAAATTTTTACAAAAGAAGACGTTGATTATCAGAAATATAACTCACGTGTATTTAAAGCTTCTGTTGAAGAATTTAAAACCTCATTAGTTCATTCTAAAGGCTTGATTTGCGGCGCTGGATTTGAAGCGCCTGCCGAGGCAAGATACTTGGGCAAGAAAGTACTGGTTTGCCCAATAAAGGGACAATATGAGCAGTTGTGCAATGGTATTGCCTCACAAGACGTTGGGGCCTTTTTTGTGTCTTCCGTTGACGATTCGCAAAGGCTAATCTTCCATGAATTCTTCAATTCAAGCGCTGCTGAAAGAATGGCTTGGAAAGATTATGCAGATGACTTGGTAAGGTGCATTGTTAATAACGCTATAAATCGTAAGCCCCTAGACGATATTTCCTCTTTACAAGTGTGGTAAAAACACTACATTTGCACCTTCATGAAGGAAGCACTACATATCACATTTTTTAGTCTCTTCTTGGCACTCACCAGTTGTGGTGAATATCAAGAAGTCCTTAAGAGTAAGGATTTAGATTATAAATTCTCTAAGGCTGTCGAATACTATGACGCCGGAGAATACAATAAGGCGTATCCAATTTTTGACGAACTCATTTCTTTATACAGAGGTACTCACAAGGCACAAGAAGTTTATTTCTATTATGCTCATACCCTCTACAAGCAAAGAGATTATATTCTGGCGGGGTATCACTTCAAGAACTTCTATAAGACCTTCCCGAATGATGAAAAGGCTGATGAAGCAGCGTTTTTGACCGCATATTGTTATTACCTCGAAGCGCCGGAACATAGCCTTGATCAAGCATATACATACAAAGCAATCAATGAAATCCAGTTATTCATTAACACTCACCCAGAGTCAGACAAGATCGAGGAGTGTAATGAATTTATGGAAGACCTGCGGGGGAGATTGGAGAAGAAAAGCTACGATATAGCTTACCAATACTACCACACACGCAACTACAAGGCAGCCATTACTGCCTTTACCACCACACTTAGTGAATTCCCGGATACTCCATACCGTGATGACGCGATGTATTACCGCGCTATTGCGGCCTATAAGTTGGCTGAGAATAGCTTAGAGCAATTGCAAGAAGAACGTTACAGAGAGGCTAGAACGGCCCTGAACGATTATGAAGTTGCTTTTCCTGAGAGTCCAAGGCTAAAGGACTTACAAAAATTGAATCCTTAAAATTTCTATAACTCATGGATTACAAGAAAATGCAAGCGGACAAAACAACCCGCACGCACAACACCAATGAAATCGACGCTGCAACAAACAACATTTACGAGGCGTTGACCATTATTGCAAAGCGCGCTGAGCAAATAAATGACACGACGCGTGAAGAATTGCACGCCAAATTGGAAGAATTTGCTTCTTCAACTGAATCACTAGAGGAAATCTTTGAAAACAAAGAACAAATCGAAGTAAGTAAGTTCTACGAAAGTTTGCCAAAGCCTACAGCTCTTGCAATGCAAGAGTGGTTGGAAAATCGCATTTACTTCCGCAAAGAGGAAGAAAAGTAGTCTATCAACATGAGCCTTTTACACGGTAAAAAGATACTTGTAGGAGTATCTGGCAGTATCGCCGCCTATAAAAGCGCTCTTCTCGTAAGAGAATTTGTAAAAAGGGGTGCTGAAGTCCAAGTCGTTATTACTACGTCTGCTAAGGATTTCATCACTCCTTTGACTTTATCCACACTAAGTAAACGTCCAGTTTACAGCGATTTTATTGAAGAAGAACAAAAGGCCTATGGTGTTTGGAACAACCATGTAGATATGGGTCTTTGGGCAGATTACATGGTAATTGCTCCGGCTTCATCGAACACCTTGTCTAAAATTGCGACAGGAGCTTGTGATAATCTATTGACCGCCGTTTACTTGAGTGCCAAGTGTCCAGTTTTTGTAGCACCAGCCATGGATTTAGACATGTATGCAAATGGCGCTACCCAAGACAACCTTAATACGCTTCGTTCACGGGGTGTTGAAATTATTGACTCTGAAGTTGGGGAACTGGCTTCAGGACTCGATGGTAAGGGCAGAATGGCCGAGCCGTTAAATATCATCGGCTATCTCGAATCCTATCTTAAACTTAACCTGCCGTTAGCAGGTAAGAGGTTGCTAATCAATGCAGGACCTACACATGAGCACATCGACCCGGTTCGTTTCATAGGGAACAATAGCTCTGGCACTATGGGTCACGCACTTGCCCGTGCGGCTGCCGACTTAGGTGCTCAAGTTACATTGGTCTTAGGTCCAACAAACAAGTCGTTTGATTTCACTGGTATTGAAGTCAAACACGTCACAAGCGCTAAAGAAATGTATTTCGAAATGAATACACTATTTCCTGAGGCACACTTGACTATTTGTTCCGCAGCGGTTGCTGATTACACACCTGATGTTGTCGCTCATGAAAAGGTTAAGAAGACAGCAAATGAAAGCCTAGAAATCAAATTGGTCCCTACAGTAGATATTTTGAAAGAACTAGGTTCTCTTAAGAGTTCAAAACAAAAACTCGTGGGATTTGCGCTTGAAACAACTGACGGCGAGAGCTACGCTAAGGATAAGCTGGTTCGGAAAAATGCCGATGCCATTATTTTAAATGAATTAGGCGATCCTGGAGTTGGCTTTAATACGAATACTAACAAGGTAGACGTTTTCCTAAGCAACGGGAGTTCTTATTCTTATCGTCTGAAGCCAAAGAAAGAATTAGCAAAAGAACTCATCTTGGATTTCATTAGATGGTTTAACTTGTAGGGATGCGTAAACAAATAGTACTATTATTTCTTGTTTTCTTTGCCACCGCTCAGGCTCAGGAGCTTAGAGCTGTTGTCAAAGTACTAAGTCCTGAAGTTCAAGCGACAAATAAAGATATTTTTCAGGCACTAGAATCCAGTATTGACAATTTCTTGAACGGTACCACTTGGACAGAATATAAATACAGTGACGAAGAACGAATAGAGTGCAGCTACATATTGACCATTAAGAGCTTGAATGGCAATAAATTCGATGCGAATTTACAAGTACAGTATTCACGTCCTGTATTCGGATCTAAATACAATAGTCCCGTGCTAAATATTTTAGATAAGGATGTTGTTTTTAGCTACCAAGAGAATGAGCCCATCGATTTTCAGCAAAATACATATACGACTAACCTTAGTTCCATTCTTGCATTTTACGCCTATACCATTATTGGTGCCGATCGATCCACTTTCAAAGCAAATGGAGGTGATGCTGAATTTGCGATTGCACAAAACATTGTGACTACTGCACAGAGTGGTGGTGGGGCAAGCGGTTGGAAGAGTTTTGATGGAACCAAAAATAGATTCTGGATCTCGGATCAGCTGAACTCTCCCGTTTTCGAACCCCTGAAGGAATGTTGGTATCTATACCATCGACAAGGGCTTGATCTCATGTACAAGCAGGACAACCACGAACAAGCCTTAAACACTATCAGCACGGCACTCCAGAAATTAAATGAGCCCAATCAAAAACGACCCAACAGCTTTGTTCTCAATATTTTCTTTGATGCAAAGCATACGGAAATCGTAAATATATTTTCTCAGGCGTCTAGTTTTGGGGTGGATACAAAATCATTACAGAGTACCCTGGAAACAATTGATCAAACTCATTCGAGGGAATATGAAAATCTTGGAACTGCAAAGTGATTCAACGGATTTACATAAACAACTTCATCCTAATCGATGATCTAACCTTAGATTTTGATACTGGGATGACCGTACTTACTGGTGAAACCGGAGCTGGAAAGAGTATTTTGCTCGGCGCATTAGGTGCGGCACTTGGTAATCGACTGGCATCCAAAGGGTTGATTAAGGATTCTAAGAAGAAGGCGGTTATAGAAATTACTGTATCTATTGAAGAATCTTTCAAAGAAGCTTTTGAATCCAGGGATTTTGATTTCGATACCTCTACGGTATTTCGTAGAGAATTATTGCCAAGTGGGAAAAGTAGAGGCTTTATAAATGATACCCCTGCAAAAAGCAGTGATTTAAATTATTTCGCAAGTTTTTTTATTGATATCAATAGTCAAAGTGATTCTAGGCTATTTAACGAAACGGTGGCTCAGCTTTCTTTAATTGATACGTTCGAACCCTTAGAGGTTGAATTAGCCGCTTACGAAGCGGCCTACAAAGGTTGGACATCAACAAAGAAAGAATTGGATGTATTAAGTTCATCTCAGGAGCGAAATGACTTAGACTATCTAGAATTTCTTTACCACGAGCTTGATAAAGCCAATATTAAGCGAGGAGAGTTAGATGATATAGAATCTACATTATCACGAGTAAAAGGTGATTTCAAGTATAAAGAAGGGCTTGAAAGCTCAGTCCGACTGATTTCTTTCGATCATGGATTGATGGATACCATTTATTCTTTGGAATCTGAGCTTGAAAAACTCAGTGCTATAGATGAAAGTCTCGAAGATCAACTACATGAGGTTCAAGACATCATACCTAAATTGCAAATTCTTGAGAGGAGTCTTCAATCTAAGTTGAACCAAAGTTCAATGGAGGTAGATGTCGATGAGCTGCAATCGAGGGCGAGTAGAATACGCTCCTTAGTCACAAAACACCGTGTCCTGCATTCAGATGAATTAGTCGATAAGTTTGAAGCCATTGCGAATGATATCGCTGCAATTCATTCTAGATCGAGTAGGATTGATGAGCTACAAGAAAACCTAAAGTCTTGGGAGGCACGAATGAAGGAAACGGGAGATTTACTTCATGAGAAAAGAGTATGTGCTGGAGTTAAGATTCAAACCGAAGTACAAAAGAATTTGGAACAAGTAGATTTGGGAAAAGCACGCTTCGAATTACGTTGGTCAACGACTTCTCCTAAAGCTTTTGGAACCTATAAACCTGAATTTTATTTTTCAGCTAATCCTGGTACGCCTTTGGAACTGCTGAATAAAGTAGCATCTGGTGGTGAAAGTAGTCGATTAAAATTAGCATTGAAGGCGGCATTGGGAATGCATTCAAAACTAAGCTGTCAAATTTTTGATGAGATAGATACGGGCATTAGTGGTTCCACTGCACAAAAAGTAGGGGCCACCATGAAACGACTTAGTGGCAATCAACAAATCATCACTATAACACACTTACCACAGGTAGCTGCCTATGGTTCAGCCCATTGGAAAGTTGTCAAAACACAATTAGATAACGAAACCAGTACTTCTGTAGAAATCCTTAACGATTCATCAAGGATATCCGAGATTGCTAGAATGCTAAGTGGTGAGGTTATCACCAATGAAGCGCTCAAGCAAGCAGAAGTGTTGCTATACCAATAGTATAAACTATTTTAGCATTTCAATTCAACACGAAAAACTATGTCAAATGGACTATTGAGCGGAAAATGCGGTATCGTATTTGGTGCTCTTAATTCAGATTCTATTGCTTGGAAGGCCGCTGAAGCCATTCATGCTCAAGGAGGTAAAGTTGTTTTAACCAATGCTCCTATCGCCATGAGAATGGGGGAACTTAATGGTCTTGCAGAGGCAATTGATGCGCCTATTATTCCAGCGGATGCTACTAACATGGATGAACTCAATGCTCTAATTCAAGGAGCAATGGATCACTTTGGTGGTAAACTAGATTTTATCTTGCATTCTATTGGCATGAGTGTCAATGTTCGCAAAGGCAAGCATTACACAGAATTGAATTATGATTGGCTTCAAAAAGGCTGGGACGTGAGCGCTGTGAGCTTTCACAAAGTCATGCAAACTGCTTGGAACTTGGACGCAATGAACGAATGGGGTTCAATTCTCGGTTTGACTTATATGGCCGCTCAGCGTACATTCCCAGATTACAACGATATGGCCGACAACAAGAGTTATCTAGAAAGTATTGCTCGAAGCTTTGGTTACCACTGGGGTGTTAAGAAAAATGTACGTGTTAATACAATTTCTCAAAGCCCTACACCAACAACCGCTGGTTCTGGTGTTAAAGGATTTGGTGGATTTATTGCTTATGCAGAAAAGATGTCACCCCTAGGAAATGCTACTGCTGAGGATTGTGCTAACTACTGTGTGGCCATGTTCTCTGACTTAACCAAACGTGTTACAATGCAAAACCTATACAACGATGGTGGTTTTAGTAACATGGGAGTCAGCGATCTCGTAATGGCTCAATTTATGGAAGGAGAGGAGCAATAATCTTGCTTCTATTTGAATAATTAAAAAGCCACCTCTTTACGGGGTGGCTTTTTTGTAGAGTTTAAGTTTCGCCTTCTCGAATTCCTCGACAAGCTCAAAACCTTCTGGGGCATTTTCCTCACTTTGAGTCAAATACAAACTTTGCTCTGCATTCGAGAAATACAATTTATTGTACCGAGCGCCGATCGCTGATAGTTTCCATTGCAACTCCAATTGGTTCACTTGAATATGAGATTGAGGATACAATTTCGAAATTTCAGTTAATGCTTTAATCGTATGCTTATCTCTAGAGGGGCTTTTACTGTAATATAAGCTCAGTCCAATTGCCACGACCCACAATGACAAGTTTGCGATAGTCAAGCGCTTTACCCACCGTTTACGTTGAATGGTCCAAGGCCAATCGTTTTGTTCGAAAAGCATAGCAAAACCGAGCATCCAAAAAACCATCGCAGGCATAAAATAGTAATGGTGCTGACGATCCATAAAAAAGAATGGAAGGGTGCCACTAAGCGCTATGAGAAAAAAGAAAATGGTTTCTTTCCTCAACGAATACAAAGACTTTCGGCGTATAGTTAAAATCGCCAAAACTAACATTGGTATAGACAGTTGTTTCAATATTTCTAAAAGACTCATCATTGCAGATCCTGACTGCTCACGCTCTCCCGATAATGTTGGCAAGAGTTGTCGATCTAAATACCCGTTGAAGAATTTCTGAAAATCAGGTTGGTAGATATAGAAATATGAAAAGAGTGCACTAAAAACGACTACCATAGAGAACAAGCTCACAAAAGCAGATTTACGATGCTCCGGAAAAAAGACAGCCAGTAGGGGTAATGTAACTATTGGAAAGAGACCCACTGGTCCCTTAATCCCAACAGCAATGAAAAATGCAACACCAGCTAAGGCACTCCAGAAATAGTTACGCTTGAAGGTTCCTTCAATCAGCAACCAAACCACTGCCAAAACGGCTGTATTCAATGGCGCTTCAAGCATGTTGTTCTGATGCACCCACATTACCGTAGGCGTTAGTGTCCATAAAAGTTGGGGGATCCATGCACGATGTCCTGCAGGTATAAACAGGGTCCAAATACGTCGAAGCATCAAAATACTCAATCCATACATGGTATATGGATAGATTCTATCTACCCAAGGTTGATCACCAAAGAGTCGGTAAAAAAAACTATGCAGCCCGAACGAAAAAGGAGGGTGTTCAAAAAACGTAGGATGAATGTATGGTGTGTAATGAGGAGCCCAGAAACTACCTACCCCTTCTTCTAAATTTCGAGCTATTGTAGCATAGGTAAGTCCATCGAAAAACATACCCTTAGTAAACAATAGAGGTAGCATGAGCAATGCAGCTACAGCCCAAGAAAATTGATTCAATCGATGGTTAATGAAATGACTCATTAATATTCACTCTTTAAATGAAACGTGATCTTGTCAAATTTTTCCTGCGCCATTTGAAGCGAGAACTGCGAATCCGCAAGAAACACAAGTCTACCAAATTTATCCTCAGCTAAATACCGCTGCTTCAACGTACTGAATTCCTTGAGTTGGGATTCGTCGGTACTTTCAATCCAACATGCCTTGAAAGCAGGGAAGGACTCATAACTGCATTTTGCATTATACTCATGTTCCAATCGGTATTGAATTACCTCGTATTGCAAGGCCCCGACTGTTCCAATGATTTTTCGATTGTTTTGCTTTAGGGTGAACAATTGTGCCACACCTTCATCCATTAATTGATCAATTCCTTTCGACAATTGCTTTGCCTTTAGCGGATCATCATTATTAATAAATCTGAAATGTTCCGGTGAAAATGAGGGAATACCTGTGAAATGAAGATCTTCTTTAGTAGTTACAGTATCTCCAATTCTAAACGTTCCATTATCCGGAATACCGATAATATCACCCGGGTAGGCTTCATCTATGGTACTTTTTTTCTCAGCCATGAAAGCCGTAGGGGCACTAACTCTGAACGTCTTGCCCGTTCTAGTGTGGACATACTGCTTATTCCGCTCAAACTTTCCACTAACCACTTTTAAGAACGCAATTCTATTGCGATGATTAGGGTCAATGTTGGCGTGAATTTTAAATACGAAGCCACTAAAGTCTGATTCTTCTGGTAAGACACGACGTTCTTCGGCCTCCTTAGGTTGGGGATAAGGGGCGATCTCTTGAAAGCAATCCAAAAGTTCCCGAACACCAAAATTATTTAAGGCAGAACCAAAGAATACGGGACATAACGCACCATTTAAATATTCCTCTTGATTGAATTTAGGATATACGGCATCGAGTAGCTCCACATCGCTTCTCAATTCTTGCGCTGCATCAGCTCCAACAAGTTGATCTAAAGTGGGGTCTGAAATATCTGTGATGGCAACACCTTCACTTATTTTCTGCTTATTCTCTGCACCATATAAATGGACATTGGACTCCCATTTGTTGTACACTCCTTTAAAGCGTTGTCCCATACCAATTGGCCAAGACATAGGGCATAACGTGAGACCTAACTTTTGCTCGACTTCATCAATGAGATCAAATCCATCTTTCCCTTCGCGATCCAACTTATTAATAAAAACGATAATTGGCGTGTCCCTCATCCGACACACCTGAACTAGTTTCTCCGTTTGAGTCTCAACACCTTTCGCAACGTCAATGACGACAATAACACTATCACACGCCGTTAATGTTCTATAGGTATCCTCAGCAAAATCTTGGTGACCTGGTGTATCTAATATATTGATCTTCTTGTCCTTATAATAGAATCCCATTACGGATGTAGCAACAGATATACCACGTTGCTTTTCAATCTCCATGAAATCAGAGGTAGCCGATTTTTTAACCTTGTTACTTTTAACTGCTCCAGCCTCCTGAATAGCTCCACCAAAGAGCAGCAGCTTTTCAGTAAGTGTTGTTTTTCCTGCATCCGGGTGAGAAATAATTCCGAAGGTTCGTCGCTTTTGTATTTCGGCTTTAATAGACATCTATATCGAATTAGAGTGCAAATATATCAAAGGTATATGTGCATACTTGCGGAAATTTAGTATACTCGCACCTTTATCTTAAACCATTAGGTTAAATTGGTGTTAGAGGGTACGTGGAAAGCAGGTATTCAATAAAAGATTTAGAGCAAATAAGTGGTATCAAGGCGCATACATTGCGTGCTTGGGAGCAACGCCATAAGCTTATTAACCCGAAAAGAACGAGTACCAACATTCGTTTTTATGGGGATGACGATTTACGTACCGTCCTGAATACGTCAGTGCTCCTGGACGCGGGGTATAAAATCGGTCAAATAGCTAAACTCAGTAGCTCTGAGCTCAGTGCTAAGGCCCTGGAGGAATCTCCTTATACAGGCGCCTATACTTATGAACTCAACGAACTGAAGTTGTCTACCTTAAACTTTGACTTACCTCGTTTTGAAGAGGTGATGAGTCATTGTGTTTCTAAGTTTGGTGTCCACAAGACCTTTCAAGAGATTATTGGGGATTATATCCAGGAGTTGGGCAAATTGTGGCTTGCGGGGAACGTAAGTATATCACAAGAGCACTTTATGTCTTCGCTCATTCGTCAAAAATTGTTCTCGGCTATCGACTCGCTACCAAGTGTATCCGTCCCAAAATCTGGAAGCTATGCACTGTTCTTACCTGCAAATGAACTGCATGAACTTGGATTGCTATATCTAACTTACGTTTTAAAGGAAAGGGGAGAGCACGTCTATTATTTAGGGCAAAGTCTTCCTAAAGAGTATTTGGAGGATCTTTTGAATTATAAAAACGTTACTCATCTTATCTCAGCCTTCACAACCAATCCAGATGTTGAACAATTGGATGACTATCTTGTAGAACTTGACGATATGGTCGAAGGAAAAGACGTTCAAGTTCTGCTTACTGGCTATCTATTTTCTCAGTTTCAGCCCAAATCAGACTATCGCAATATTGAGATTTTCCAGTCTTTAAAGGACTTGAGCGCTAGTATTTAATGATTTTATCGTTTGTTTAATAATTTTTTAAAAAAGTTTGACAGAATGTTCAAACACTTTGTTTAACTTTAAACTCCGAAACGTTAAACAAACTAATTATGTCTACCGCAGAATTCGGTCAACTCATTGATAGAGAGTATGAGTTTTTAAATCAGCTCGCTATGAAATTGACAAAGCAACGAGATGATGCTGAGGATCTCATACAGGATACCTACTACAAGGCATTAAAGAATAAAGACAAGTTTGCTACTGGAACGAATTTGAAAGGGTGGTTGTATACCATCATGAAAAATACGTTCATCAACAATTACCGTAGAAAGCGTAATCAAAATACGTTTGTTGACGAAACGGATTCTCAATTCTTCTTGAATTCTAAAGAATCTAGTAAAAGCACTCATACCGAAGCCAATGTGGATAATGAGTACATCATGAATCAAATCGGTACCATTGAAAAGCATTACACCGAGGCATTTTTCATGCATTACGAAGGCTATAAGTATGAGGAAATCGCAGAGCACTTCGGTATTCCTTTAGGTACGGTCAAATCAAGAATATTCTTGGCTAGACAGAAAATGATGGAAAAATTAGGCGACCTTCGCTATTAGTCCTACCACCTAAACGCCCCACAATGAAATCAGTTATAGTAATCGGCTCTGGATTTGCCGGTTTGAGTTCCGCATCCTTTCTTGCCAAGTCTGGATACGACGTCACCTTGCTTGAAAAAAATGATCAATTAGGCGGTCGTGCCCGTGTTTGGGAAACCGAAGGCTACAAATTCGATATGGGACCTAGTTGGTATTGGATGCCAGATGTATTTGAGCGCTATTTCGAAGCGTTTGGATATGAGGTTCCCGAACTATATGAATTGATAAGGCTAAACCCTTCCTATCGAGTGGTCTTTGGACCAGATGAATTCGAAGATCAAAGCGCGAATATGAAAGAGTTAGAGGCTATGTTTGACCGCCTCGACCCAGGATCTAGCAAAAGGCTTCAAAAGTTTTTAAAGGAAGCTGCCTATAAGTACGAAGTTGGAATTAAGGACTTAGTACATAAGCCATCGAGATCCTTACTCGAGTTTGCTGATTTTAGAATTCTAAAGGGCTTATTTCAATTGGACTTACTAAAAGACATGCGTAAGCATGTTGCTGAAGTAAGTACCCACCCGAAGTTGAAAGCTATAATGGAGTTCCCAGTATTATTCTTGGGAGCTTTACCTCAAAATACTCCAGCGCTATACAGCTTGATGAATTATGCCGATATGTCTTTAGGTACTTGGTATCCAAAGGGCGGAATGAATAAAATCATTGAAGCAATGGTAAAAGTCGCGAAGGAGCAAGGGGTTAAATTCCGCACCAATGCTGAAGTAACGGGTTTCAAGTACTCGGGAGATAGAATAGTAGGGGTTACAACTAAGAAAGGTGCCTTTAGCGCAGATATAGTTGTAGCTGGCGCCGATTATCATCACGTAGATCAGAACGTATCTGCGGAAGACAAGCGTGAATATTCTGAAAAATATTGGGAGAAGAGAAAAATGGCTCCTTCATCGTTGCTGTTTTACCTTGGAATAAAGGGGGAAGTGCCGAACGTCTTGCACCACAATTTGTTCTTCGACCATGAATTGGATCAGCATGCAGCGGAACTCTATACAACGCCACAGTGGCCGACGAAGCCATTGTTCTATGCGAGCGCTCCTTCAAAAACAGATAAATCAATCGCACCTGAAGGCTGTGAGAATATGTTTCTTTTGATGCCTACTGCTCCTGGTTTAGGAGGTGATACAGAGGAGGTTAGAGAGAAATATTACAACATTATGATGGATCGACTTGAACAATTTACGGGTTCAAGCATTAGAGATAGAGTAGAGGTTAAACGCAGCTTTGCATTCTCCGATTTCAAATCAGAGTACAACAGCTTTAAAGGAAATGCTTACGGGTTAGCCAATACAATTGACCAAACGGCAATTCTAAAACCGAGACTAAAGAGCAAAAAAGTACGTAACCTTTATTTCGCAGGACAACTTACAACACCGGGACCTGGTGTACCGCCAACCTTAATTAGTGGGGAAGTTGTAAGCAAAGAAATAGCTAAAGACTTCAAACTATAATGAAAGCACTATTTGACAGCATTAGCATTCGGTCGAGCCGAATGGTTACGAAGGCTTATAGTACTTCGTTCTCTCTTGGAATCTTAGGTTTAGATCGTAAATACCACGATCCCATCTATGCCATTTATGGCTTTGTGCGATTTGCAGATGAGATTGTCGACTCCTTCGAGGGATATGCCCAAAAAGAATTATTGGAAGATTTCTGGAAGGATACCTACAAGGCATTAGACCTGAAAATAAGTTTGAATCCTATTCTAAACAGTTTTCAGCAAGTCGTTCATGCCTACAGTATTGATCGTGATTTAATTGAGACTTTTTTAAAGTCGATGGAAATGGACCTCTACAAGCATGAATATGATGAAGCAGGCTACAAGGCTTACATACTAGGTAGTGCGGAAGTCGTTGGTCTAATGTGCTTAAAGGTTTTTGTCGATGGCAATGAGGAAAAATATCAATTGCTCAAGAAACCAGCCATGCAATTGGGGTCAGCTTTCCAAAAGATAAATTTCCTTCGTGATTTAAATGCGGATTACCACAGCCTCGGACGAACTTATTTTCCAGGTGTAGACTTGAATAACTTTAACGAGGAGGTAAAGGCTGAAATTGAAGCGGATATTGAAATAGACTTTAATGCCGGATATGAAGGCATCAAGCAGCTACCCAAAGGCGCTCGTTTCGGTGTTTACATAGCTTACGTTTACTACTACAGTTTATTTAAGAAGATTGAAAAGACTCATTGTGACCTCATTTTGAATGAGCGGGTGAGAATCAGTAACAAAAGAAAATACGGCTTATTCTTGAGCTCTTATTTTAGACATACCATTAATTGGATTTGACAATGCTTGAACAAGTTATCCTGGTCGATGAGCAAGACAATGCTCTAGGACTGATGGAGAAAATGGAAGCGCATCGCTTGGCGAAACTACACCGTGCATTCTCTGTTTTCGCCATGAATGACAAAAATGAAATTCTTTTACAACGTCGTGCTTTGCATAAATACCACAGCGGTGGACTTTGGACGAACACATGTTGTTCGCATCCACGAGACGGTGAGACCGTAGAGCAGGCCGCTAAAAGACGTTTAATGGAGGAGATGGGATTCACTTGTGAAGTGAAACGAATTTTCTCTTTTATATACAAGGCAGAATTGGATAACGACCTAACAGAGCATGAATTAGATCACGTTCTGATCGCTCGTTACAATGAAGATCCGAATATTAATCCCGATGAAGTCGATAGTTTTGATTGGAAATCTGTAGAGTGGGTTGCAAATGACATGAAGTCAAACCCTGATAGCTATACAGTTTGGTTTAAAATTATCTATGACCGATTCTTAACCTATTGGATGAATGAGAATCACGGTCTCTAGAAAAGCGCACTTCAATGCAGCGCACAGACTTCATAACCCAGAATTGAGTTCATCGGAGAATCTCGATGTCTTTGGAAAATGCAATAATGAGTATTTCCATGGCCATAATTACGAGTTGGTGGTGAGTGTAACTGGCGAAGTAGATCCTAAAACTGGATACCTAATCGATATGAAGGTTTTAAGGGATCACATTAAAAACGAGGTAGAAGAGTATCTCGACCACAAGAATTTGAATATTCAGGTAGCTGAGTTCAAAACTTTGAATCCAACGGCAGAGCACATTGCTTATGTCATCTGGAACCGATTAAGAGTCGTACTTGAAAAGGATTTAGAACTTTCAGTAAGACTTTATGAAACCCCAAGAAACTTTGTGGATTACAGCGGTTTATAAAAAAATTCAATCATGACTACACACGATAATAAATACACCCCCGAAGATCTAGAGAACCTCGTAGAGGCACATCTTGGAACCTCAGTTGACACCCCACTCAGAGGGGATGCCTTTGCGAAGTCTGATGATGAAAAGATTGCTCTTATTGCCGCTAAGTTCCATGATATCATGGAAATTTTGGGTTTAGATTTAACCGATGATAGCCTTCAAGGCACTCCGCTACGAGTTGCTAAAATGTATGTAAAGGAGGCCTTTTCAGGGCTTAATCCAGATAATAAGCCTGAAATGAAGTTATTCGACAATAAGTTTAGGTATACCGAGATGCTCATTGAGAAAGACATCAAAGTCCATTCACACTGCGAGCATCACTTTGTACCCATTATCGGCAAATGCCACGTAGCGTACATTCCAAATGGAAAAGTGGTTGGCTTGAGTAAGCTAAATAGAATAGTGCGTCATTACGCTAAACGACCACAAGTTCAAGAGCGCTTGACAAGACAAATTGCTGAAGCACTAATGGATGGGTTAAATACGCAACATGTCGCTGTCTACCTCGAAGCGGACCATATGTGTGTCAAAACACGTGGGATAGAGGATGATCATAGTTCTACGGTGACAATGGCCTTCCACGGTAACTTCGAAAAGGAAATAAATAAGCGTGCTTTTCTAGAGTCCTTTAGATAATGCAAGAAGTTTCGGTCTTTTGGTTTCGTCGGGACCTCCGGATAGACGATAATGCAGGTCTGTGGAAAGCCCTGAAATCTGGGCAGCCAGTCTTACCCATTTTTATCTTTGATCGAAACATCCTAGATAAACTCGAGGAACGTAGTGATGCTAGGGTATCCTTCATTCATCAAAGCATCACGGCCATAAACAGCCAATTAAAGGAATACGGCTCAGCTCTTCATGTCTTCTATAGTACACCAATAGAGGTAATGCAAGACCTAAGTCAGAAGTATGAGGTTAAATCTGTTTTTTTAAATCGAGATTACGAGCCTTACGCGAAAGAACGAGATCAGCAAGTATATGACTTTTGGAAAGCTCGGGGAGTAGATGTTATAGGGGCAAAAGATCATGTGATATTCGAAAAAGACGAGGTCGTGAAAGGTGATGGCACCCCTTACTTAGTCTTTAGTCCATATGGCCGCGCTTGGAGGAAAATTCTAAAACCTTACCACTATAAATCGTACCCTACTGAAAAGTATTTTGGCAAATTCTTCAGATGTGAATTTGGCTCAATACCGTCATTAGAGGATATGGGTTTTGAAAAGACGGATATTCCAATTCCATCTTTACAGATTGACTCGAATATTATTAAAACCTACGATTCGACTAGAAATTTCCCAGCGAAGAAAAACGGAACTACCCGTTTGGGAATACATTTACGCTTCGGCACATTGTCCGTAAGGAAATTATTAGCCCACGGTATTCATTATAATGAGACCTTCGTAAATGAGCTAATCTGGAGAGATTTCTATCAAATGGCCTTATACAATTTTCCAAATAGCCGCGAAAAAGCAATAAAACCTAAGTATGATTTTATTCGTTGGGAAAACAATGAAGATCATTTTAAGGCTTGGTGTAAAGGAAAAACGGGATATCCCATTGTGGACGCGGGAATGCGTGAATTGAACCAAACGGGATACATGCATAATAGAGTTCGCATGATTGTAGCAAGTTTCTTAACTAAACACCTGTTGATTGACTGGAGATGGGGAGAGGCTTATTTTGCTCAAAAACTTTTGGATTTCGACCTGGCCTCGAATGTAGGAGGGTGGCAATGGGCAAGCGGCAGTGGACTCGATGCTGCTCCATACTTTAGAGTGTTCAACCCTACTGCCCAAATGGAGAAGTTTGACAAGGACTTGAAATACATCAAGAAATGGGTACCGGAGTTAGAAACGCATCTTTACCCACAACCAATAGTTGAACACAAATGGGCGAGAGAACGTTGTCTTGAGCGCTTCAAAGAGGCGCTACAATAAACTTTAGACCCTTTCAGTCTCAGGGGAGTAACCAAAGAGTTGTTTCTCTTTAATTACCGTATCTACATACTTTGGTAGACATTCTTCCCAACCATCTTCGCCACAACGTATTTTACGGAGCACCTCTCTTGAAAAAATATTGGTTATGTCTTGGTCAAACTCTTCAATATCCAATATTCTATTATGGAAGATGAGATAATCAATAATTGGTCGGAAGCGTGGATGAACCTCTGCATCTTCCTTGCGTGTAATCTTTGAAGTTTGGTCTTCTTGGAAAGGATAAACAAGAATTTTAAGGTCCTTTGAGAAGATTCTACCGAATGCCTCTAAAATACCACCTTGTAAACCACGATAGTATTTTTCATTAAAGAGCTCAGATAGATTATTAACACCCATAACTAACCCTTGGCGCTTCTTAGAGAATCGTCCGAAGTAGTCAACGAGCTTATAATATTCTTGGTAGTTTGATATGAGCACAGTCTGCCCAAGGCTACATAGAATTTCAGCACGATCTAGGAAATCTTGTTCATCGATTTCACCCTCGGCCAAGAGGTTATTCAAAGTAATCTCCCAAAGGACTACTGTTTTGTCTGGATTTACCTTTCTATCGTTCGAAAATACTTCGTATCCGCGCTTAATCATGTCCATATTGACACGGGTAACCGGACGAAAAGATCCTCTCATGGCTAGAATATGCTTTTTGTAAAGCAATTCTGCTGGCAACAAATTGTTTCCTTCTGGACCGAAAATCACTGCGTCCGTATACCCATTTTTGATCAATTGCAATGACATCAAACGATTGTCAACCTGCTCAAAATCAGGTCCTGAGAAGTTGATTAGATCAATCTCAATAGCTGCATGGTCAATATTGTCGTAGAGACTTCGTAGCAATTCCTTACAATCTGTAAATAGATTGTAAGCACCATAAATAAGATTGGTTCCTAATCTACCTACAGTTTCTTGTTGATGCTTCGCTTCGTTCTCATGCAACCTGAAGTGTAAAAAGATATCATTCGTTGCTTTGTCAGGAGCGGTTTGAAAACGAATACCCATCCAGCCATGGCCCTTGAAGGTTTTCGCAAAATTGATCGTTGCTACAGTATTCGCGTATGCGAAATACGTTTTCTCAGGATGAATTTCCCGGTCTAAACGCTTTTCAATCAAACTGTATTCGTGTTTGAGCATCTTTCGAACGCGGCTTTCCGTAACATATCTGCGATCTTCTTCGATGCCATAAATGTCATCAGAGAAGGCCTTGTCATAGGCGCTCATTGCCTTTGCGATAGTTCCCGAAGCTGCTCCAGCTCTAAAGAATTCACGAACTGTTTCCTGCCCAGCACCAATTTCCGCAAACGTACCGTAGATGTCGGGGTTTAGGTTAATTTTAAGTGCCTTTTGGGCGGTAGTAAGAATGACCCTGTCCTTCATACTTCGTTTGATAGGTAGTTATAGTAGCAAAAGTAAGGCTTCCAAAGGTTTATCCGTAGAAGATTACTGCTTAATTCCGTACAATAAATGGGCCAAAAAGGTGAATTAATATTTATGGGTACAGGCACATCACAAGGTGTACCAGTCATTGGTTGTGATTGCGATGTTTGTATCAGCAAGGACCCCAAGGATAAAAGAAGTCGTTCATCCGTTCATTTCTCGTTTAGTGATGCCAAAATTCAAGTAGATACAGGGCCTGATTTTAGAAGTCAAATGCTGCGGGAAAATATTTCAGGGGTAGATGCGGTTTTCTTCACTCATGAACATCAAGATCACATTGCTGGACTTGATGATGTACGCCCTATGATTTTTCGAACAAAGAAGGCAATGCCCATTTATGGACAGGAACGTGTCATTAATAGAATCAAACGGGCATTTCATTATGCCTTTGAGGAGAACCCGTATCCAGGTGCACCTAAATTTGATATCAACTACATCAATGACTCCAATCTTGTTGTAATCAACGGGATAGAAGTTTTACCCATTTCTGTGATGCATGGCCAACTTCCCATATTGGGATATAGGATAGGGGATACCGCCTACATTACAGATGTAAAAACGGTACCTAACACCTCATTACAATTGCTAAAAGGACTTAAAACACTCGTCTTTGATGCCCTACATGATTATCCCCATCAAAGCCATTGTACATTGGATGAGGCCATTGAATGGGCTGAGATAATTGGGGCAGAGTCAACGTATTTCATCCATTTAAGCCATCACATGGGTACACATGAGGCGACGACGAGGAGATTGCCTGAAAACATGCACATTGCTTACGATGGACTACGGTTGCCCGTTTCTACCCTTTAAAGCGAAAGTAGATTTCCCTTTACAAAGACCGCTTTAACATTATGCGAAGTATGGGTTCCGCGGAATGGATTATTATGAGCTTTGCTTGCAAAACCTGTCCAATCTTGTCCATCAGTTCCAATAATTGTGAACTCCGCTTCTCCACCTTCAACGATACCCAAACTAGGCAACCCCAGTAGCTTACGAGGATTGGTCGAACATAATTCTTGGATGCGTTCGTTGGGGATAAGGTCTAGATCTAACAAATGACATAATGCGCCTTCGAAACCTGCCATTCCAAATTCGGCATTATCAAATTCACATTGCTTTTGTTCGATGTCTTTTGGCAAATGATCCACAGATAAACAATCGACTGTTCCGTCAAGGGTCGCGTTTAAGAGTGCTTCTTGATCCTTTTTGCTTCTAAGCGGAGGGCTGACTTTGAGCGAGGTATCGTAGTGTATTAAATCCTCTTCTGTGAATAAGAGATGATGGATGTTTACACTACAGGTTACGTTCAAGCCTAATTCTTTTGCTTCACGAATAGCAGCAATTCCCTTCGCTGTACTCACACTTGCGATGTGTAAGGATCCTTCGGTATACTCTAGAATATTTAAATCTCGCTGAATACGGGCGTACTCGGATAATGCAGGTATGCCTTTCAGGCCAACATATGTACTCGTCACGCCTTCATTCATTTTACCTCCCGCGACAAGTTCATGATCTTCTGGATGAACCATAATTCGACCGAAAGGCTTCGTGTAGAGGAGGGCAAGTTTCAACAAATTGGCGTTTGACATGCCATGTTTGTAATCAA
>Ga0255752_10000597_pt1 | contig 44239 bp, 57 predicted proteins | sample 011ome_25_FD_179952 | JGI IMG/M metagenome (GOLD analysis project Ga0255752, IMG submission 179952) | Coastal salt marsh microbial communities from the Groves Creek Marsh, Skidaway Island, Georgia - 011512CT metaG (version 2) | ecosystem: Environmental > Aquatic > Marine > Intertidal zone >...
CCCCCTCGTTCACCTGGTCGAGCGACTTTACCTTCTCCCCCTTTGTTTCCTGTACGGGTTCAGCCTTGGGTTCTACCTTCTCCTTGGTGGATGGCTTGGCCTTTGATTCCTTGGCCCACTCCTTTAACGCTGCAGCCTTCCCGGCTTCGGTGTCCGAATCTATCCCGGCAAGTTCGTAGAGGGCGTTCTTTACCGCATTTATTCCCGATTTTGACTTCGGTGGGCGGGTCCCGGTGGCAAGTTCAATTACTCTTTGCCTGAGATCAGAATTGCGATTTCCGGCCATGTTGAATATGTCGTAACCAGCCTGCTTCAGGATACGTTTTATCTCCTCCTGGTTCTCGTTTACCGGGGAATCTATCTTAGCCTGATTCGCTGGTTGCCACTCCTTTAGCTTGGCCTCCGCCTTGGCTAAGTTGTCCTTGGCTTCTTCCAGCTTTGCCTTGGCTTTTTTGACATTGTTGGCATATACTGACAGGTCCGGCTGAAATAGCATCTCCATAGACTCTGCCCTGCCCATGAGATCAAGTTGGTTGGCCTTCCCGGCTTTTGTTGCGGCATCCTTTTTCTTCTTTAACTCATTTTGTGCAGAGGCAACTTTGGCCCTGGCATCAGCTACATCGCTCTCCAGAACCTTCTTGGTATCATCAGCCTCCTTGGTCCTTCTTGCCAGGTCCTCTTCTGCCTGAAGCTGGGAAAGTAATTCAGAATCGCTGATGTCCCGAGCAGACAATTCGGCCAATACCTCATCCGGAATAGCCTCCATAAGGTCCTGGACTACACCATCCGATTCTTCTAGTTCTTCTATTGGGTACAGGTCAACCTCATTCAGAGCCATAAATTCTGCATTTATAGCCGCAGCCTCTTCCTGTATTTCTGCCTTATTTTGTTGGCCAATAATATCAGTAGCCATACCTCCACGGCTATTGAATTCCCTAACCACTTCCTCTATGGCGTTCTTGAAATCCATAGAGGAAGTGGAATCCCCTTCCCTGCGGTTTTCCCATAGGGTATGGGCCATATCGTCTATGGTCTGTCCAGGATACCTACTCTCCGATATGTACCCCTTCCTTTTCCTCTTTTCAGTGGTGTCATTATTGAATAGGATTTCAATATACCTCCTGTCAATCCTGCCACCTGATAGGAAATGAAAAATTACAGCCTCTCTCGGAGACATGGTATCCTGTCTACCTAACTTACTTATAGCCCGTCTTACTACTGGGTTCTTTTCTCTGGCTTTTTTCTTTTTGCTTTTAGGTGGGCTAACATTAGCCTGCGGTAGAGGGTTGCTTTCTCTTGGAGTGTCAACTTTTTCTTTTTGTCTTTCATCGTTTTCTTTTTTGTTTTCTTGTTCTGCCCTTTCAATGGCCCTGTCTATTACAGACTGATTATCGATCCTGGATAGTTTATCCTTGATGGTTTCAGGTTCTCCCCGTTGCTGCGCTTCCTTTCTACGCCTCTCAATGATCCGCTGCCTGGAAGCTTCATTCTTCACCTCATTACCGGAAGTGTTATTTGTAATTTTGTACCCATCCGGGGAGTTCTCGTCCCGAATGACAGTGTAATTGTCGTTTGGAGATTGACCGGGCTTATCCTGATTTTGTTCGTTTACAGGCTCTGTGGGTTGGTCTTGGGGTGGAACTTGCGCCTCATCTACCTGGGCTGGCTCCTGAACCTTTCGGTTTTCCCTAATAGTTGGGTTGTCCACCATTTGCTGGAGGCCGGAACGTACCTTCTGCCTTTCATTGATCTGGTCCTGGATTGATTGTCGCTCAACATCGGTCCAATTACCGGGATCTATGTTGGTCGCTCTATCAAGGCGCTGCTCAAGGGCGGTGATCTGTTCATCTACCTGGGTAATCGCATACTCTGCCTCTCCCATCTCAGCAATTGCCTGCTGGGCAGGTACGCCGCGATCACCCATTCCGGGAGAGTTGCCAAGTTCTATGTTCTGCTGTATGGCATCCATCTCAGCTTCCGCAGCGGTGAGTTCCGCATCCTGTTCGGGAGTTACCTCTATCTGTTGGGTATCAGCGGGTGTATCCGTGTCCTGTACCTCATTAATTACATGGTCCCATAATTCTTCGAGAGTATTGATACCCTCTTGCCGGAATTCCTCAACGAAATCCTCAACCACCCGCATATCGTTGTCCGGAATGCCGGTAGTATTGGATGCCTGGTCCATCAACTGCCCCTCAATACCGCCAGTACTGGCAATTCCGAGGTAAGATCCTACCCCCATTCCGTTACCCATCACAAAGGACGACACCAGGAAGTGAGCTTTCTCCCCAATAGTCCCATATCTGTTTTCAAATTCATCCCAGAAAGTCTTACCAACCTCTGTACTTTCCCAGATGTCCACAATTTCCTCGCCTGCCTCTTCTACGGTTTCCCCAACCCCTTTTTCAATAATCAGGTCGAATATCTTCTTTGCCTCCGAAGGAGCGGTGATCCCGAAAAGATTCTGTATCTTCTTGCCTGCGAAATTTGCAGCACCACCCAAACCGCCTGTAACCAACTTCCCAGCACTTCCCCCTACCAATCCCTGCAAAAACCCTGCGTCCTCATCTTGGGCGAATAATAACCCAGTGGTCCCAAACTCTGTTCCTCCCTTTGCCCCAGCACCAATTACCTTCCGGATCCAACCTCCTCCCTGGGTTGCTATCTTCTGCATTCTAGTACCATCCCGGAGAATGGCCTGTGCCTGGGCAACCTGCGCCTCGGTAAGTACTCCCTCTTTTGCTAACCTGGTAATCCCTTTCCACAACTTTGTTCCCTTTAGTGCTGCATTTGTAACACCTGCACCAACCGCAAAGTGAGGTATGATACCCGTAGTGGTTCCAAACAACTGAGCGAAGTCTTTTCCTGAATAATTCTCATATGGCTTTGACAACCTGTCAATCTGCTCCTGGGAACCATATACCAAATCCCCCTCGGATATGCCTGCAATATTCAAGGCCTGCTTCAGCCTTTTTGAACCCGATTGCTGAGTCTGACCGGTGTATAAATCTCCAATTGCAGACCCCAATGCTGATTTAAGGAATACAGATGGAATCCCTTCGTCAAGCTCTCCCCCTGGGTTGCGGTTCAATAGCGCCGCTGGTGCAATCGCACCTATGGTCCTGTCAATCTCACTTAGCCTCTCCTCATCTGGACTTATTTGGCGGAATGTCGATCCAGATATGTTCCTCAGCGCCTCCATGGCTGTCCCAACGTATTTGTCAGAGAATTTTACCCGAGACTCAATCTCCTTCTTCTCCATGTAGAGGGCATCGAGATACTTTTTTAACTTTTCCCGGGGAGTATCACCTGCAAATCTGTTGATCTCCTCCGCCTTCTCAGCATATACTGTTTTTAACTGATCCTCCGGCTTAAACAATCCCTGTTCCTTTAGCTTTAACCGGTCAATATTTGCCTGATAGAACTCCTTAATTTGAGATTCCGTAAATCCCAAATCAAAATGAGGTGAGTCTGCAGGCGAAAGTATGTACTTTTCCGATTCCGCAATCTCATCGTTTATCTCATTCTTCCTTTTCTCCCGGATATCGAATAGTTGGTCCTCAAATATTGAAGGGTCCTCTCCTGATAGTTTAGCCGCCTCGATTTCCCTCACCAAGTCATATTCGGCCTTATCTTCATCATCGAGAAGTTCCTGCTCAAACCTCTTCAAACTTAGTCTGAATTCATCCTCTGTCTTTCCAAGCGCATTGGCGGTTTCCAATACCTTCTTGTCGAACCTCTCCATCTGCTTGCCAGGGAACATGGTTCCAACCTCTTTGTTCAAGGCACCTATTACCGCTGGGGCCATTACTCCGTATTTCTCGTTTAATTGCTCCTCTGTCATCCCCTCCGCAGCAGTAAGCTCGTCAAGAATCTCCTTGGACCGCTTGGGGTCGGTCTTCGATGACATGTCCTTGAAATACTGAGAGAAGTTTTCCTTTAGCTGAGAACCCATGGGCATGGATGCAAATTGGTCGTCTACCTCTCCGGTATCGACCTTTCTTGCCATGTCTAAGTAGTATTCAGATGTAGTCTTTGGCTTTTGAGGCTCAGGGGACGGGGGGCTTATTGGAGACATCTCCGTAGGTAAATTTCCTCCCAATCCAGATCCCTCTTTGTACGACTTTGTGAATTTATCCGCCTCTTCTTCCGAATTGAAATTTATGATGTTACCTGACTGCTTCGCAACTTCTATGGCCTTTTGGGGGTCTTTTTCAAAATCAACCAACTTCTTTCCGTCCCAATGAATCATAGGAAAAACAATGGCTCCATCGTCAGTTCCAGCATAGGCTAATCTGTGAGTTTTTACAGCTCCATCGCCCGCTGGCAATGTGGGGTATTTATCAGGATTTAGTACCCGATCAACAAATGGAACGTCCTTATTGCTCTGAAGTATTTCTGTAGGAGATTGCTGACCAGATGTGACCTGCTGCGAGGCCAAAGTGCCTGCCTGCATTCCTGAAATAGCCCCAGAAACTTCTGGTTGAACCATTTGGTTCGGGCTTTTTTTTTCAGAACGAGAGAATTCAGGGAACTTGGAATTTATCTCTTCCCATGTGCTATACTTCCCGCTGCTGGCGGTCGCAGCGTAATCCCTCAAAATCTGAGAATCGTAGTCCTTCAGTTCAGGGAATTTTGAGTCGATTTCTTCCCATGAATTATACTTCCCGCTGCTGGCGGTCGCAGCGTAATCTTTCAGTATTTGTTCTAGTTCCTTGTCCATTATCTTACTGTTGCTCCAGAGGGTACACTACCCCTGGGTAACCCAGAAGGGGAGATGGTATTATTTTCCTTTCTTCCAGGTGCTCCCTCAATGCTCTGTAACCAGACCTCTCCCATAGACCTCATCTTGGGGGGAAGCTTTTTATGAATATAGTCCTCAACCGCTGCCCGGGGGATTGCTTTCTGCCCCTCAAGAACTTTTATCCCAACCTCTGAATAAAGAGCCTCCTCTGGCATCCAGTTGAGATATCTGGCATCAGGGAAGTCTTCGTATTGATCAGCGCTTGTAATAACCGCAACATTCCCAGACTCCTTATCATAAACAATCTTCTCTATATTCGGGGCATCGTCGCCGCCTCCAAGAGTATATTCATTAAGTGCGTCTGTCTCTAAATACCTGCCCTTGTCGCCTGGCGTTTCCAGGTCCCCCTGGTACTCTGTGTAGAGCGAAGGATCCCCCTCTCCAATTCCCTTCAGCCTCTGAACAAACAGGTCTGCTGTTTTCATCTCCCGCTTGTAGCCACTTGAATATGATCCTGATCCGGTTACGCCCTTGGTTTTCTTCACCTGCTCTGTTCCAGCCAGCCTGGAATCAAGAACGTAGGTCTCCATGAAGTTTAGTGGCTTTGCCTGGGGCTGTCCCTTGCCTGCATACTCTGACCGCCGCTGATTGATCTCATGCATCTTTCGGTTAAGTCTCACCACCTCTGCTTGGTCAAGCCCGGCAATTTCCTCCTCTATCTTTTTGGTCAAATAGGGATTCGCCTTAGCTATTCCAGAAATAGCTGCCTCCTCCTTCTGGGGCTCCCCAATAGTCATCTTGGTCCCTTTGTGGAAAGTGCCATCGTCAGCCATATAGGCATGAGCATCCACATTTCCCTTTAGGTGGTCCGTGAAGTGATTCTTCCAGAAAGTAGCCTCGTCAATATTTGGCTGAAGGTCAGGAACGGGAGTTTTCTGCATTTCCTCCCAAGGGAGTTGGGTGTACTTGTTCCACTGGGCAATTGCTTCTGGGTCGAAATCCTTTTTGTGCTCAAGGAGCATCTTATTGGTGTCCTGAATGAACTTTATCTGGTCAGCACTCGATTGGGCCTCTACCAAATAATCATCTTTCATTTTGTGAAATGCAAACACAGCCGGATCGGTCATGTCATCTATCTTCTTACCCTGGGCCTGCAAGCTGGCTTTTGCCTTCTTTACAGAGTTCTCTCTTTCAAGGAAATAGGGAACATGATTCTTGTATGGTGTTGCTGCCTCCCAGGTAAGGTCTGCATATGCTTTGTCTTTGTCGGCCTGCTGCTGGGCTTTCGCCTGCTGCTGGGAAGCTTCGTCAGCTTTTAGCTGCTGGGCCTTCTTCTTGAGATCACCCAGTACATCTCCCTGGTCGGTCTGGAGAACATATGCTCCGCCAGTGTCGCTTTGCTGTTGAAATACGTCCTGAATTCCTGGTCTCATTTGTACTGAAATGGGTTGTCGGTTCCGCCGTATAGGGGAATGACGGGTTCTTCTTTGTACTTAGCTATCTGCTGCTGCTCATATGGGTTGTAAAGCTGACCGGGAGAGGGTAGCCCAGAGGGGGTATTGGTCTTTACTGGTGTAAATAACTCAGGACGAGGAATGTTCGCTCTCATCATCATGTTCTTGCTCAACTCAAACTTTTCCTGGCCTGGTAAGTAGCTCTTCGGCTTAAATGCAGGTTCTTGCTGACCCAATTGGATTGGTACGGAAGCACCTGCGTTTACAGGCATAGATGGCTGTGGTGATGTCACGTTTGCAACCGGATTCTCACTCGTTCCTGTCTGTCCTGGGATGAGCCCAGATGCAGCAGAGGCCAGTCCGGCAAATGCGCCTATGCCTCCACTTAGGTTTCTGTTAGAGGCTTCTGTTAATGCGCTTTGTGCTGCAGCACCTTCCTCGTAGGGTTGACGCTCATTGTAATCCCATTGTTGGTCCTGATATTGAGCGTAACGGCCCAGCTCCCCCTGAAGGTTTCTCTGGTCCCTTTCCTGTTGCGTTGCGGCCATTTGGTTGATGCCGCCAAGGGCCTCGTCAAGATTGCGCTGAGATCCACCTGCGGCACCCAGTATTGCATTGGATCCCGCACCAGACTGAACTACTGACTGAAGATATGCCCCTGCGTTTCCCCGGGCGGCATCCTCCATGCGGGACTGCCCAGCCATCCTTGGGTCAAGGGCCTGGTCCCGGGCAATGCCCAATGATTCCCTCGCAGCGGTTGGCGGGGTGTAGGTGGGCCTTTTCAGCGTCTTTTCAAGCTCTTTTGCCTTTTTCTTCTGGGTGTATGAAGAATATAGCTGATGTCCAGCCTGAATGCCTTTACCTGCTATTGCTGCAATTGTGAGTGGGTCCATACCCAAAGATAATATTTTTTGGGGACTTTACCTCGCAGACCATTCGGATGCCTCATCATAAATATTGGCCTCATACAGAATCACCTGGTCATCACTTTCGTCATTCCTCAACTCTACTGTGATGTAGTGCCCCCGCATTACGATTCCGTTATCTAGCCCACCGGAAGAGGTAGTGTCCCTGTTGATACTTGCGGTCAATAAATTCGTTTCCTTTGAAACAAAATCATCCATAGTTATGGAAGTTTCCTGCTGGGGGACCCGCCTCTTGTCTTGGTCAATATATTCCGGAGTGACTATTTCAGGAGCATACCACCCGGGATCGTTAGTTTCCAGGGTCACCACCTCCATTACCTTGTTCTTGGATGCGAAGATATTACCCACCATTTTGAATATGGCAGGAGCGCTGATTCCGTAGAAACTGTTCCATTTATTGCCAATATCGTGCAACCAAATCGATCCAGCGTTGAATGACAATATCTGTGGTCCCAGCGAACACATGGCATCAGGCTCAAATGAATACCTATGGGTCCATCTCTGGCTTGGTCTGTGATAAGCTATTGTTTCGTAAGGAATTTCTGTGATCACTTCGCCAGGATTGGCCGGGTCCGGAACCTCCACTCTTTGAAAGGCCAATATGTATTCCTCGTATCTTCGGTCAAAAACACCAAAAACCCGGGCGTTTCTGTACCTCCCATATCTCTCTTCTCCCTTGTCCTTGAAGTAAGACTGCATTTTGTTATGGGATATTTCCTGCAGTCCATTGTACCCATACATGACTACAATGCCTCGGTACATATCAAACCAGTAAGCATTCCCCTCCTCTACAATGAAAGATTCCGGATTATGGGTGCCAAGGTTTGCGGCCTGCTCCCGGACAGAAGCTATTACCCGGTCGGCCAGAATGAGTAACTGGGTGTTTTGACCCTGCAACATGGCCCTACCAGGGTAAATAGACACCGTATTGAACCTGCATATAGTAAGAAGAACCTGATTGACCATGGCCATCTTCTCAATGTCACCATATTTTTTTGATAACGGGGCTCCGGATAGTGGCTCGAAGGAACTTAGGCCATTCAGTTTCGTGTCCGGCAAATATGGATTTGAAAAAACAACATAATTAGTCCTGTCAATCTGCCTGGCTGCATCTGTGATTATATTTGATCTTCCCTTACCGTCAAATTTAGAATACCAGAAGTCATTGATGTGCTCAGACTCGTAAGAGTCAAATACATACCTTACCGCCTGCCCTGTATTTACATTTACCGGAACTTCGCGTGAAAGAAAGTATACATCCCCAGCATCAGTGCAATCAATGGTTGTTTGTGACCATGTTGGATTCTGGCTGTATGGATTATTTATAGGTATGCACCTGGCAATCTCGTAGTAGTAATCTATTTCCTCCCTGTTTTTAGGAGTGGTGATCTCTATCATCATTCCAGGCTTTAACTCTGGTAGGGATGACTGATAATCAATCACTATATAGGTCTGGGTATTACCACCAGTAGTCGCCACCCGGGTCAACCTGATAGGGTATCTGAACTGTTCATTGTAGTTGTTGCCAAGTTCATCCTTCAGGATCTCTATGAAGTCCTGATTGTCCCGTGAGAAGGTATATGCAACCTGGGTATCCGCAGAACTATGTTCATCTGCATACCGCTTGATGTTTTCAATGGAAATATAAATCTCCCTGGCATCTCCCGCTCCAAACGAGGTTGTTATCGGAGCATTTGAGGTGTCGTCCCACCTTGTCACATATAGAACCTCGTTTATTGCCCACTGAACCATGAAGTTGGTCCTGAGATTGGGGGTTCTTACAATTGAGAGATGGGTGAATCTTCCATGTTCCGGAATGGGTACATCTCCCAGAATTTCCAGGGAGAGGGTAGGTCTTCCGTATAGCCTTTGGGAAACTGTACCAATTCCGTATTCCAGGACATCCTCGTAATAGTGGGGAATAGGTATATCGATTGATCCAATAACTGCGGTTTCCCGGTTGAGAGCGTCATGAAGTACTGCTGCATATTTGAAAAATCCTCCTCTTTTGTGGGACCGGATGGTGCCTGATCCCGAAGCGGTTACCGTAGTTCTTGCAATCCTGTACGGAACACCGTCACTGAACAGGTCATTTGACTTAAACTGGGTTATGATTGCCAGGTGGGTTGATATGTTTAGAGTGGCGATACAGCTACCCCAGTAGTTCAGGTACACCATGTCTGTCTGCCGGTCATTGGTGTTGGCGATCACATCCCCGTAGGCAAGGATATTGTAATCCCCGTTCCGGTCAGTCAGGGCCCATCTTCCGTTTTGATATGCAACCAATAGTCCCGATACCGGAGATCCGGACACAGAATTGGCACCACCGATAATATGGGTTCTTATTTTTTCGGTAAGGGTAGATTCGTGATTGTAGAAAACATAATCGTATGCCCCTACCGTGTTATCCAGTATGGTTTTGGAAGTGAGTGTTCCTTCAAACAATCCTTCGTAAAACCCATCGTTCAAGTCCTGTAAAGTTTGGAAATGAAGCGGGTTCAAGCTATTTGGTCCGGGTAAAAATGTTCCAGAAGGATTGCTGGGGTCGCTCGTTATTGTCAGCGCACCACCCTTTATCTGACCAAGACCTGCAGGAGTGTTGGATCCATTTGAGATACTGAAATGATAGCATCCGTTATGGTCCGTATAGGTAACCCCCGCATTGTACCAGGTAATGATATCAGTCGAAATCACAATCCCCCAGGTCAGGGACAGTGGAACCCAGTTAAGGACTGTTCCGTTGTTCCTCTGGGGAACGATTGCCACCAATTGCTTTTCCATGGTAGCTCCTTCCCGAAAGTTACCAGTTGGATTGGGAGGGGTTCCGTCATTGTCCAATAAGATTCCCCGGTAAATTATATTCCCTAAATCGAGAGGGTCTGTGTGGTCTACAATCAGGATTTCTCCGATATCAATCACCCCGCCAGTGGCCGGCACAAATACTAGGCACTCACTCCTTCCAGGAATAATATTAGGGTTTCCAGTAATGCTTCCCACCTGGGCAGTATCTGCGCTGGTTTTTTGCCAAATTTCAAAAGACTGATTGTAGTCAAAGCTATTGCCAAGTGCAAGCGTGTCTCCAAATGAACACCTGGGGTCCGCTACCCGGATTACATTCCAGCCAGGGCGGAGGTTTGAGACCTCTACTTCATTTACGACAATCCTCTCATTGATGCCAGATTGGACCGCAGCCAAGCCATAGTAGTTATTCGGATTGGTCGTGATTCCGGATTGGGAGGTATCAAACACATTGTCATCAAGCAGGTCCGGAGACACCCCGCCGCTTGTTGTGAAGGTGGTTTGCCGGGAAAGGGAAGACGCATTGGTGCCTGCACTATAAACCATTACCCCCTTCTCTGGGATGTTCTGACCATTTGTGTGAGTTGCATTGCTCCTACCGCTTGGCCCAATTCCCCCATAAACAGGACCCTGGCCATAATCGTGAATGCACTGGTTCCAGACAAAATCCGGATCGGTATTGTGTAACGACACAAACCTGACAGTGGCCCTTACCGTCCCGGTTGTGCCTCCTGGCCCCACGTTGTCATCTATTCCTAAAATAGGCTTCAGGGTGATACATTCATTGTCGTACCCCTCCACAATGTTTCCGTAAAACCTCCTCTCAGTCTGCCCCCCCTCCTCAATTACATCAGCAATCGTCCTGGCCTTGATTGGAAAGGCATCATTCTTCTTTCCTGACTCAGCATTGGTGATAACAGATCCTATCTGGTCATTGTAAAACTTCCAGGTGCGGTTCAGGACGAAATCCTCTTGCCCAAGGGTCTTTACGTTCCGCCAGGCAGACCATCCCGTTGGAGTTGATTCCCTGACCGCTACCTCTACATGAGTGATGATGCACAGCCAGTCAGTATCTGTCAACCGGGAATCGTCAAAATCAACATTTATGCAATTGTTGGCACTGCCAAGATTAAGGCATCCCGCCAGGTCGGCTTTTGTGTCGCTTATGATCGACCAGGTGCTTATTTCGTAATCATCGTACCGATATCTCAGCCTGAACTGAAATACCTTGTCCTCTAATAAATTCTGTTGACGGTTACTGTCAAACTCATAGGTGATCGTAGGGGGGCACATCGGAGGCACCTTCTTTGCGTCCAGAATGTCTTTGTTAAAACCGGTGTACCGGTTCTGAATCTGAACATGAACAGGACTGGCCGCTACCTGACTGGGTGGAATATTGTCCGATGCGCCGATATTCACAGAATAAATCCCTGTTTGGGTGCCAATCAGCCTAAGTACCTTCCCGCAGGCCTCCGCCGTGAGCTGGGACCCCGAAGGCCAGGCCGCAGCAAGGGCAATGATAAATTCAGGGAATGTATCAGTAGTAGGGATATTTAGTGCCCCGGAATATACGCTGGCTCCATTAATCGATACCGAAATCGCCAGATCCCTGCTTGTGGCATTGCTCGGAAGAGGAAGAAAGTATGCATTGAATTCGTCAATCTTCCCCACATCATCTGCCTTCCCTACGTTTATTTTTCTGGGCTCGTTGAATTTATCCGTCCAGGTGGTCATTGAATCCACCATGGAGGCCTGAATAAGATGGTCAGTAGAAAAATTAAGCTCCGGGGTTTGCAAAAGAAGATGGACCTCTCCATTTACCCCGAACTGAGGGTAATATCTCAGGACCATGTGGTTGGAGTTCTCGTTCCATACGAAATATACCACAGATACCTCCTGGGTGTCCTCGTAGCATCCGATAACTTTATTCCTTCCGGAAGGGAGAGGAAACAAGATCTCCACATTCCCCCGAACCGTTTCCAGCACATTCTTGTTCCCGCCATTTGTGGAGAATATTCGGATATTCTGGGCATCGATGTAGTCACCAGGAATAAATATTCGGTTGTTCCAGGGATTGTCATCCCGATTCATGCCCCCCTGAAGGAACAAGTGTCTACTCGTTTCTATTACTTCTCTTGGCATTCACTATGTATTATTTGCCAGGGATTGAGTGTTTCTGATTGCCTGGATCAGGTCGGTTATGCTGAACCTGCTCATCCTCAAACGGGCCCGGGACTTCGCGTCCTGCCAGTCTCTCTTCGCGTCCTGCCTTTCTCCCCGGGTGCTTTTTGGGTTCCCTTTTATTCTCCTCCAGTGGATAAATTCAATTAGGGCCTCCGCTGAATATTTGTGAACAGTGGTGTTTGTGGAAATCCCATCAGATTTGTACCGAAGTACCAATTGCTCTCCTCTCTCAAATGGACCAGGAGCACTAAATATAATCAGTTGATTCTCCCTGTCAATATTGAAATATGCCTCGTCATCACCCCCCTGCTGACCGTAAACCCTGCCTGTAGACTGTCCGTTCCTGACGTATGTGTAGTTGGATAAGGCATCTGTGATCATTGGGTGGGGTTCGTTATTCCCGCAATTATCCCTGGACATGGTTAACAGAATCCGGGGTGAGTAGTGTAAAGGGACGAACAATCCTTCGTGCCTGCGACCAATCCCAACATAGCCCACATAATCATCCGGCAGAGGTGCCCTGCGGAGGTCGTCCAGAACAAAGTCTACCTCCTTGTGTCCCTTCGCAACATCAAAAGCCAAATCCCTGGCTCCGCGTTCTGCAAACCTCATAAAACGCTCATAATGGTGAGTGTCAGTTGTTTGAAACAATTCAATACAAACATCCTTTACCACCTCATCAAGGGTTACCTGGTCAAATGGGCTATACTGCTTTCCCGACATCGGTTGTGTTATTTATGTTGTCCTGTGGAACCTGTCCACCGTACCTCTGGAATACAATATCCTCTACCCGGCCACCCATCCAGGATAGCATGGGCAAAGGGGCATCCTCCGGAACATCTCCGGACCTTACCACCATTCCTAGATATATCTTATCCGTGTACTGGGAAAGGTTACTGAAATACAGTCGTCCTTCATTCTCATGAGACTCATACCAGAACTTAGTGAATTTACTCACCATATTGCTGAAAAGGCCCTGGGGCCCACCGGTCGATAATTTGTAATTGTCTTCCGGGTCATCCATGTCACTCACATGATAAATCCCCTGATCGAATGGAAGGGATGCAAATCCACCAGGAAGAGTTATGTATTTTTTTTTGAGGTCAGTATCCTCTTTTACCTCAATGTTCTTGAACCAGCTCACCAGTTCAGTTGGGATATTGAATCCCTCCTTGTTTCTCTGAGATTCCACGTACTGCATCATCAGGTCATCCCTGGCATCTGCAATAGAGTCCATGATCTCACGGATATCCCATGTGTGATCCCTGGGAATGTCTCCGGATTCCAGCCTCCTCATTACCCGATATGCTCTTTCTTCAAGTGTCATGCCTGTTTGTCCTCCATGGCTATTGCATATTGCGTGATCTCCTGCTCTCGGATAGCGATGCCCATGTTCCTTAAAACAATAAGGGCAAGCTCCATCTCAACTTGCTCCGGCCAATCAAAATCAGTTGAGGTGGTAGGGTCATATGTTTTTGAGTTGCCTGTACCAGTATAACCCCAAACGGGAGTTATTGGCATTCTTAGGTAATTGACCTCTATCCTCTGTAAATCAGTAGGGTAAACCTGAATATACTCATCGCCGAATAACTGAGCTATTGGATGTTTCTTTGTAGGCTTGTATCGGTCAGGTGCACTCAGCCTCTCTGCCAACCTACCATCAGATAGTATGTCGATATTTATGAACTGAGGAACCAGGCCCGGGTCCTCGGTAGCTGGGCAGTCAATATTAACATAATATCTGTACCTTAAAGAGGATATGTGGACGTATTCTTCCGGGTAGTCAGCCTGGCCCATAGAATTAACGGTCTTATATTCCCGCTCCAGCAGGTAGTGCATATCATCCCGTATTTTCTGCTCAGACTCCCACCCAGTTCTCGATGCTGGATTTCTCATCTTCTGGGATAGAAACCCATACCGCTTGGAGAACATTTCCTTGCTGGCAGCGCTGATAGCCAGATTGAATTCCTGCGGAGTGAATGATCCGGACTGCTTCTTACGCAGCCACAGAGTTTCAACTGTATCCTTTAGGTTATTTACATTGATGCGTTGCACACCCAAATATAACAAAAAAAGCCCAACTTTTCAGTCGGGCTATGTGTACTGTGGGGAGGGGTTCACACCCACTCCCTTTTCACAGTATCATTTTTGGGGCTTAATGCCCTTTAATACGTTGCCGAATGCTGTCTTTGCGCTTCGGTTTCTGTCATCTCCAAGGAAATTTACCAGGTACTGCTCACTGTCAGTCTCACCAGGAGGGACCTCGCAAATTGCGTCCTTGGTTCCAGTCTTGTATTTCCAGGTACTTGTTTGACTATGGAACTCAATCCGGTCATGGTCAAGTGCCTTATAAACCTGCTTCCAGGTACGGAACTCGGGGCTCAGGATGAAGTTTGAAATTTCGTTCATCTTGCGTACCCTGGCATGGTATTCTTCCATATTCACCACATCCTCAATGATGTACTGACGGATATATTCAGGGGTTCCCTGAACATTGTAGCTGAATCTGTCAGCCACAACGGATGTTACAATATCGTCCAGGTTCCAGACCCTGGATTCAAAATCCTTCTTGGCCCGGTATTCCTTGACCTGCTTCTCTTTGATGCTCTCTTCATCTACGTAGTAGAATAAACCCAGTTTGCTTTCATCGCGATGGGGATTATCTGTCCGGTAGTTGCAGACCATCATGTATTCATACAATGGCCTTTGGGTCCTGGTGTTTACCCTAAGTAAACCATCTGTGAATACAGGGTAATTGTAGTGGAATGTTTCAACCTCTGTCCCATCAGGGTTCACCCGGGTTCTCATGCCTCCATGAATATGGATATGATGGTGGTTGCCATCCCCATCGATGATGATGTCCTTCTGGGGAAGATCTGCAATGCCAGGGAATTTCTCAACTTTCTCGCGGCTCATCCCATTAAGCTGGGTGTGAATGCGAGACCCCTGGGATAGCTTGAAGATAGCGGTTCCTGATTTGGGGGCAGAGGGGATGGTGCCAGCATAGCACTTTGAATAATCATCCCGTAATTTTGTAGTTGTAGTCAACATAATACTGTGGGTTAAAAATGGGGGCCGGTGCTGGACCGACCCCCTTTTGGGTTACAATTAAGAAGATGGACGAATCAACCAGTAGCGGTTACGGGCCGGAACCATGATTCCGATCTCGCACTTCCAGTGGATGTTCAACTCATCAATTTCTGTCTTGTTTTGGCTGGACCAGGCCCCTGTGGACCATTGGAAGTTCTTCCGGCCAGGCAGGTAGCGCAGACACATACCAGGGGTGGTTACGTTGGTCTTGGGATCCATTACCGTGTCAGTTGGGATGAAGAGTCCCATTTCACTGAAACGATAGTTGGTGTTTCCAAAGGTCTTGGGATGGTTCCACTTCTCGTACTCCTTGAAGTTGAACTGAATCTCAGTCTTCTTAAAGGAACGGAACTTGTAGGCCAGGGCCACATCCTCACGGCTCAGGAAAGATGCGTAGTTGATCCCCCCATTGGTAAATGCAGTTGCAAAGAAGTTCTGCAGTTCCTGGTACAGGTCGATTCCCAACCAGCAGTGGTAATTCTTCGCACCGAACTTCCGCTTGATCTGCTTGGTGAGCTGATCGATCCACTGGATAGAAATATTGCCGGGAGACCAGGACCATGTGTTTCCGCCTGCAATAATCTCAGGGATTAATCCGTTAGTAGATCGGGCGGTATCACCCATGTTGAAGAAGTTGTCAGTGCGCTTATGGTGGAGAAGCGCATTGTCCTTCGCATCCTCATAGTTCCAATAGGATTCATCTGCACCTTTTACAAAGATGTAGTTGCCGCCAGCAGGGACACTTGCTCCGGAAGGGTATTTGATCCCTCCATCACCAGCGGTCTGCACTTGAGGCCAGATTTTCACCTTCATCTCGGTGCCGGTTATCCGGTAGGAAGCATCGATGATTTCCAGGTCGTTATCGTACTTGGTGAGAACAGGGGTCTTGCCCTCTGGCTGACCTACACCCTCCGCACGTTGGCGGGAAGCCAGGAACAGTTTGTCTCCACCAGCGATAGCGGGAATAGTATCACCATCTTCCTGTGGGTAGATAGTAAAGGTGTGGGCATTATTAACAGTCTTGTTTACTGCCCTGATCCTGACGGGAATGATGTCCACCCCTGACTTGATCAACAGGGTGTCGTCCTGCTGCATTGGGGAGCGGGTTCCGGAGGCATCGTGAGATGCTGCGGCCAGGGTTACTGTGAGTCCGAGTCCAGGACCAGCAGCAGGACCGTATCCGGTTGCCTCTACTTCAAGTTCTGACTGAATAAAGTCTGTTTCCCACCACTCAAAGGTGACGTTGTTGGCCTCCATGGAAAATCCCATAGAGTCATAAAACTGCATCATGTTTCTCCCGTAAGATCCGGGATACTTCTCGACAAGTTTTTTGAGTACATCGGGTCGATGAAGACCCGGGTTGTTGGTATTTACTACGTCATAAGTAGTAATGGGGGTTACTGTTGGCTGTGCCATGTGTATCGTGTGGTTACAATGTTGTAAATTAGGTGATTCCCACGGAGGTCATCCATGGTTCATTTATGTTGTTTGCAGGTGGCGTGTCAGCTCCCTTTCCAGGAGTTGACTTATTCTGGATGTCATTTTTCAACTTCTCCACTGCCGCCGCCATGTAGTTTTCGCCTGCTGTTTTCAGCAAAGCGGGATTGCTTGCAAACTGGATTACAGAAAGAACGTGATTGAAATTAACCGATCCATCCTGGTTTCGGAATGCAGGTAAGCTCCAAAGAGTGTTTGGATCCTCTACAATCTTTTGTACCTGGGCTTTTTCGCTGTCGCTCATGGCTACATTGAATGGGATCTCTCCCGGGACCTCAAGTCCCTTAAATTCAGACGTTGCCTTAGTTGCGTCAGCAATGTACCGCTGCCGGTTTCTTTCCACTTCTGGATCAACCTTCTTCTCAGGTGACTGAAGCTGAGTCTTTAAATCGGACAACTTTTTTCGGGCCTGGGCCGCTTCGTCCTTCAAAAGTACCTGCTTTACCTTGATGGCCTTTTGAGCATCTTCGTACTGCTTGATTTCCGAATCGGTCATCTCCTCTTTCTGCTCTTCAGTCAGAGGTTGGGGCTCAGGGTAGTCGTGGTCAAGGAGAATCTTGTGATCCTCTGCGCTAAGGTTCGGCTTATCCATGATCTTCCACTGCAGCAGGGCCTCCCTGTCACTCAACTTGTCAGGCTCTATGCTTCTCGCCTGAAGAAACCCTTCGATATTCGTACCTCCGGCCTCTACATACTTATCAATCGCCTCCGCCAGGTGGTGATTGTACTTATGGGGCTGGTAGGATTGGACTTTCTGCTCAAATTCGTTCCTCTCGGAAAGGATTCTGGCAATGTCGTCCTCTGAATTAATCCCTTCAAACTTCCCAGAAAGAAAGGGGGTGTCTTTTGGCGTATCCGCAGGAACATCAGCGGGTGGAGCATCAGTCGGTGGGGTGCTGTCTACTGGTGGAGCATCAACAACAGGGGGAGGGGTAACATCATCTGGTGGTAGATCGCCAAGATTTTGACCTCCTGGCCCCTGGTCACCAAAAATGGTGTCCTCCCATGTACTTTGTTCGTTTTCACTCATATTAATACTGTGTAAATATAATAAAAATTATTGATAATTCGTTGCAGTTGCCTTTTGGGCATTTCTGGCAGCTATTCTTTCTTTGGATTCGTTGTCCATCTCCTTAGTTTTCCTGTCCTCTTCGCCTTTTGCACGAATCTTTTCAAGTTCAGTTTCGCGCTTTTCACCCTCTTTCATGTCATCCCTCATGTACTCCATCTCGTACTTCTGGCTCTGGACCTGTATAGCTTGTTGGGCCGCGAGGTCTAGCTGCATTTGAAGCAATTCCTTTTTCCTCTCGAATTCAGCCACAGCATACTGCTCCTCAATCTCCTTTATGGCCTTTGTCTTTTCGATCTCCGCTTGGGCAGCAGCCTGGATTTGCTCCTGTCCGGTTTGGGATCTCATTTGCTCCATCCTCTGTTCCTGTTCCTGGGCTTCCCGTTTCCTTGCATCCAGCCGCCTGCGGAATTCCATAGCGGCTCTCTTTACGTTCCTGATGCCCTTGATGTATAGATAGTCCTCCATATCAAGGCCAGGCTTCCCACCAGTCTCCCGGAGTTCAAGCTGCTTAAGCATTGCCTGCTCTAATAGCATCCACTCATTCTCGTCCGGCTCAAACTCAGTGAAGATACCAAAGTCATGCATCCGTATATCGGCTGTTAGTTCTGCCATCTTCCCATTAGAGGAGCCGATACCATTTACATATTTCCTGATAGTTCCATCCTGAACCATCAACTGTAAAATGGATAATATTCTCTCACCAGTCTTTCTTGCCAGAAACTCTGATCCAGCAACAATGGCCTGTATGGCATTTGAGTTGGTAGCCACACTCAGTTTGGTGGCGGTAACGCTCTGCCTTTCCGGGGCAATGCTCTGAACCTGCTGGGTTCCGCATATCCCCTCAATTTCCCGGATTTTGTTTGACAACAGCTCCGTGTACTGCATCACCTCCGGGGGTAGCCCTCCCCTCAGCTCCTTAAATGAGTCACCTACATATTCACCTGCATCATTCCGACTGGCCGCTAGTGCCACACCTGTCCCCATATACAACTCAATCACCTCTATTGGCTCAAAGTATTCCCCGTCACCCTTCATTACATTGGCAATTGCCTCCGGGGAAACTACGAATCCAGGAGGAGGTGACTTCAATACTGCAGCCATCAGCTTGAGCCTGTAGATCATGTAGTCATCTACCAGTGGTTTCGCCCGTTCGACAATAGACTTGCTGTCTCCGTCTACCATGCCAATTCCGTAGAACTGGAACGGAAGTACGCATTCTGAGATAGATCCAGGCTTGGTAGCCATGTTCTCCCCTAGCTTGTACTTAAATATGTGATCAGTACCTACTATCCAAAATCCTTCGTAGTAAACAGTGTAGTCAATCTCTTCCCTCTTGTTCTTGCCAGATGGTTTGTACCCATAATCTGCGGGACGGAGCATTTTACCACCTAGCTTTGTGTCCTTTTTTCTCCAAACTTTCTTGTTGTTGCGCTTAAAACAGAAATACATCACCTTCACAGTGAATGCATCATATGGCTTTCCGTTCTCGTAGTAGCTATTCAAAGACCCCTGGGAAAATCCTTGGCTGGACTGGCTCATTGCGGATGATCCGTATTGCTCAATTACCTGCCTCAGCTCATCCTCGGATATTTCCTGACCGGCCAGTTCCCGGAGAGTGGAGGCCTGCATGTCCAATATTTCCCCGCAGTGGCGTATGTTCCCGAATTTATTGTCATTTGTATAATCAACAATCGCCCGTTTGGGGTCAACCCGTTTTGTGACCACCCTCCCTTTTGAGTCCAAATATGTCCTGGTGCCTCCTAGTGTGGTTGTGGCCAGATCATCAATTACACGCTTGAATTCTTCCATGAACTCATTCATCTGGAATACCATGTCGATTCCAGTTTCTGCCATGATCTCATAAGGAGTCTTGAAATCGTAGGTCATCTTAGCCTCTAATTCCTCCTCATCCTTTGGTAACTTGGATATATCCGGCATCGGGGCCCCGATTGCCTCCCGGAAACTCTGTATCCACCCCTCTTCTACCAGGCCCATGAAGGCCCTGGTCTCCTCCATGTACTTCATCCTTTCATTGTCTGCCTCCGGGTCAGTGGCCTTGCATGTGACGTTCAGGCCCCTTTTCTCAAGGGAGCCAATTATCACATCAATAATCTGAGGTAGAGGGGATACGATCTCAAAATCAAGGTTCAAAAGGGTCTTATTGTTTCCCAGTACTGACTTTAGGTATTCAAAGTGTTTCTTGTACTTTGAATTGTCCTGAGTACCCATTCTGTACCTTTGGTTCTCTTTATACCTCTGCTTTGCCCTGGAAAACAAGTTGGCACCATGCATCTGGTATTCCTGATACATGGCCTTGGCGTAATCCAGCCCGTATTTTTTAGTAGCTTTCTCTTCGTTTGATACGAAGTCGCTTGGATATCCGTTTTGCTCATTCATGCGCTCTTGTCAAAGATACGGAAAAAATTAAGTTTTTTATCCCCGGGTAGGTTGACCCTCTTGGGCTTGCGTCTATTCGCAGCCAATAATGCCAAACCTTTGGCTACCGTCTGGTCAGAATCAGTGGTTTTTGATGGGTCGAATCCTTCCATATCTTCCAATCCCTCATAATCCCAGTATCTACGCCAATTATTCTCAAAATGCTCTGCAAGAGTAACAGTGTACTGCTCAATCACCTTCTTGTCTGAGTGGATACCCTTGTCTTCAGCCCTCTTCTTGTTATACTCAGACTTCGTATTTTCTGGCCGGTCCAGGGAGAATCCACCAAGTCTATCATTCTTAAAGAAGTTGATCGTAACCGTTTTGTTTCGCTCAATCAATGCAGGACACCCAAAAAACCAGAGGAATTTTAGGATATCCTCATTCATAAGGGATGTGGTTTGGGCCCTGTAGGTATAGCTGGCTACAAAATTATCACTCACCCAGCCTATCTCATCACCTGCGGCGTAGTCATCAACATCCTCATTTGGATACATATAAATCTCCACAGAGCAATTGGACCCCTTGCCTTTTACCACATCGATCCCAAATGGGTCAACCCCCGCTGCAAACCTGTGGGCATTTTGGGGTTTCCTTCTTGAATCAACTTTATTTAACCATTCTGATGGGGGCATCCAGCGGATCTTGTACCTCCCGTTGGAATCAGGCTTGGCAATTACTTTCGAGAATTTAACTCCGTTTTCCCATTCAAGTCGATACCTTTGGCTCGGGAGTTTTTTGGGGTTCTCAAGGATGAATGACTTTTGGTCAATCACCTTCTTGATATTGAACGGAGAATCTTTCTCAGCCCATCTGAACAGTTCAGCCTCATTTAATGGAAACTGACGGATTCTTTCATCCAGCAGATCTTCTGTAATGTTCTTCCTGGAATTCAGGATATACTGCCGGGCTCCAATGCCCTCTTCTGCTTTTGGGTCCTTTTTCCTCAGCCAGGCAAGTTGGCTTTTTGTTGGTGGACCAGATATAGATTCTCCGTACTCTCCGATAAATCCACCGTAACCCTCATCCGCAGGCAAGAATAGACGGTAAAGATGAGATCCTGTTCGCCAGTTTGTGCCAGCCTCTGCATCTTTGATATTTGAGGCCAGGTACAGATTTTGGAACTGAACCCCTCCATCCTTACTCATCTCACCCACAGTAGATGGAATCAGAGCTTTCCCAAGGATATTCTTACCCTCCATCATAGCAGGACCTACCACTGCCCAGGTCTTTATGATGTTGTTGGGAACCTTTATTTTACCAGCTTCATCATGAATATAGATCTTCATTTTGTGACCATCGTAGCTGGACTTGTCCGTGGACCTGTAATCAATGGTGTTTTTAAGGGCCCTGTTCTTCTTTTGGTTTACATGATCCTTGTTTTTATAGGTGATCATCTGGCTGGGCTCAAACATTTCCAGCTTTGTTTTTGGCCTGGTACTGCCGGATGTCTGGGGTCTGAAGTACTGGGGAAGGTCGAAATAGGCATCCACAACCCGGTCAAAGAACTTGCTGGCATCAGCCATTGTCTGAGACTGTATCCCAGCGTTGCAATTACGTACCATTGTCATCGTATTGATGATGATACTTGCTGCTTTGGTGGTAGCGCCCTCCCGGCGCATTTTGGCGTAAACAAGTCCCTGACAGTTGGGATCCTTCTCACAGAGGTCCCATACATAGAAGAATTTGGTATCCCTGTCCCGATAATTTGGGCGGATACCCCCTTCCATGATCATGTACTGGAGATAGAAGTAATGATGTCCGGTAATCCATGTGGCGACCCCGTTATTGAAGAACCAGAACCCCTCTTTCCTTCTCCTGATCTCCTCAAGGAGCCATTCTGTCTTTTCTGCCTCTGGCAGGGATTCAAATTTCGCCTCTTTGTCCTCCCATTCCCACTTTTGGTCCCTGGTTTTCTTTCTGAAGTTGTATATATCAGACCTGTCGCGTGGAGGTTCAGGGATATTTATGGTATAATCAGGATCTTTAGGGTCAAGCCCTATATCCCGGGTTTTAGCTACCCTCCCATATGATCTCCGGTAATAATTCATATAAGGCTCTCAACTGAGTGTCTGCCAACATTTACCAAAATGTCCTTTTTCACCTTTGAGTTGGGGAATAGATATGTCTCAAGTTCAATGATCTCGGTCTGCATTTCCTTTGAAATTTCAGAACACTTACCGAAAATAGCATATGACCGGATCACTTTGTCCTCATCAAGGTGCTTCGTTTTTCCGTCCTCGGTTATCTCAGTCTCATCCACAGGCTTTCTTAACCGCTCAAGAATATTTGAGTACGCCATACGAAGAGAAACCCATCTGTTGAACCTGAGATCGTCTGCCAGGTACAACATCCTGGTCATGGCATCCAGCATGCAATCGCTATCCACCTCGCCTTTATATCCGGATTCAATTCGGCAATCCTCTACTCTCTGGTCAAGAATCTTTTGGCTTATGATTGAATTTGGGTCCGTAAAAAGACTTAGGTATTTAAGCTGATCGTTTTCCAGATCCTTGGTTTCAGGGAACTTTGTTAGTATCGGGTACTCCTCCAGCATGTTTTCTACCGGAGGGAATATCATTTCGCTTAACTGGCCCATTTGAAGAATATTGATTCTGCATTTTTGTTATAGCACAGCTTGTATTTCTCCCCATCAATGAATACATCCGGAACCGCATAGTCCACAGAAACGCGATCACCGGGCTTTACCATGGAGTTAGGTCCAGACTTATATACTACCCCATTTCTGGGACCGTTTTTCTTTTTGGTGAAAACAACCAGCCCTCCATGCATGTACGCATCTTCCCGGAAGGCTCCGTCAACTACGATACCGTCAACTTTTACCAAGGCATAGTGGTCAAGTACCTCCAAGCCATTTACGGCAAAAATATCCGCCTTGTCGATATACCAGTCCCCATCTTTCTTGATAGGGATGTCTGTTCCGGGCATGTGCCAGATGATATCCCCCTTCTTTAATCCGAATCCGTCACGGATCACCTTGGACTTGCTTGCCACCTGCTCTGGTTGGGTGGTGGTCAGAAGAGTTACCGGGCCATTGGGAGTGGGCACAACCTTCTCATTTGGCTCGAAAATCTGCTCAATCATAACCCGGTTGTTGTAACCCCGCATCTCTCCTTCATGAGTGACGAAATAGACACTTTCCGGGATAATTGCCCAAAGGTCATTTTCCTCATCCATCAGGTTGTCTTTGGGGGCTTCCTTCATGGTGGGGATACAATGGTAGTCGAATGTAAGTTCATCTCCGGGAAAAACGTCCGGATCCGGGCTGGCAATGACAATGCCTCGCACAACTCCGTTTTCGTAAACATTGTGCTGGATTGCCATATTTCGGGGCAAAATTAGGCCATTGTGGACAAATTCTTCATTGTCACGGATTGGCTTAACGATAAATCTTGATACTGCTTTCATTCCTCTAAAATACACATTTTGAGAAATTAAAACAAAAAGCCCCTGCGGCTGGGAACCGAGGGGCTAAAAATTAAGGTTGGAAGATATTGCTATTAATATAACATCATATCTTCTATATTATTGTATAGTACGTCAAAAAAACTTTTAGTCATCCTCCTTGAACAGGAGAAATCTTCTACTCCCAAATCTCCACCATTCTCGAATATCTCCATTTTTGGGGATAGTTTAAAGGATATGGTTATCCTGTTGGGATGGTTTTTCCTGGGGGAAAATATAGCCCGTAATGGGGGACATTCCGATGACCTTGGCAAAATTATTTCTTTACATGCAAGAATCGCCGGGTTGTGCTCCGGATCTTGTTTTACTAATGCAACCAACTTTTCCCAAGTAGTCATAATTGTTTTTCCTTAGAAGATACCAGACTCATCAACTTCCCCACCAAATCCTCCTCAGACGCTCTAGGGTTGGCCTGGTTAATAATGTTCAGTATCAGGTCCCTTTCTGTTTGAAGAAGGAACAGCTTTTGCCTTAGAGCTGTGATCTCTGATTTCAAATATTGATCGTTCATATTCATATTCATATAACGGTCACTTTTTCTATTTATTGCAAAAACCCTCACCGTTAAGCGAGGGTTTCCCTGAAAAGAAATGCAATGGAAGTCAAAGAAGTGGGAAGCTCTAGGTTCGGTGCCCGGAGACTTCCCTTGATCAAATCAACAGTACTACCATAACGAGATAGGTTTTCTTTTTATTGCGTGAAGTACAAAAAAAATCCCGAAGGGCTTTTGCTCTCCGGGACTCGATGGGGTAAAAAAAACAAATGGGGTTATTGAAGGCTGTTTTCAAAAATGGGAAACAGGGGTCCATGGGTTTATACCTGCCCCCCCAATATATCTTCTGGCAGAGATTGATGAATTGTCCCATTTCAACCAGATTGTTTCATTATTGGCCCTTAGTAACTGGGAGGTTGGTTGGTCGTAACTCGCACTAACGTACTGCCTTAGATTGTAATTGATCGACAAAAAAAGTTGTGAGTTTCCTGGTGAATTGCCGGAAATTGGGATGTTCTTAGACAGTGCCCCGTTTACCCAAGGTTCCCCAGTTACAAAGAAAACTCCTGACTCGAATTTGATTTTAGCAGTAGTGTAAGTGTCGCTATCCACTATCGCAAGTGGCAGGGTATCTGAATACATTGCCTCATCTACTTTCGTGTCAATAATCCATATTTCGTTCTGAACTGGCATAAGCAGTAGTTCGTTTTGGTTTATTGGTTCAATAAGGGAACATCCCTGGATGATGAGTAATGCTAAAAGGGGGAAGATTAATTGTCTCATTTTTACTGTCTGAAATTAAATAAGACACACATTTTATCTTCATAACGTATTTTTTAGAGGGTTATTGTTCTCCAGAATGTATAAACGTCAATTGAGCCAGTTCCTGCGGTTGGGTTTCCAGCCTCTACTGAAATCTCAATGCCTGTATCCTCGATCATTTCAACAGCGCCTGAGCCTAAAGAAGCTGACCTTGGAATCATTTTTTGAATGGTAATATACCCATTTGAGATGATCGTGGTATCCCTGAAGGTATATCCACCGGAGCCGATTGTCCTGACTACTACATTCGTGTTTGTGGCGTAAGCTACCCCAATAAAGTTATGGCGAATCACCACATCGAGGACATCCACTACCGTTCCTACACCTTGGGGTCCTACCAGTTGGACCGGTGTAGCGTTTAATGTAAGTACATCGCCAGTTGCGATTGTGATCTTGGAAACATTTACTCCCGTCCCAAGTGATGCTTGCAATGCCGCTGATAGCTTTGTCTGGTCAACCGCATTGGCGGCTATCTTTGCGGTGGTTACGGCAAGATCGTCTATTTTGGCAGTCGTGACACCGAGATCATTGATCTTTGCAGTGGTCACGTTCAGGTCAGTAATCTGGGCAGTCCCTACCGCATCATCGGCTATCATGCTCTGGATAATCCAGTCGGCCTTCTGTGGATCGGTGCTGAGGTTGTAGTGGAGACTTGATCCGTCATAAGACCAGTCTACCCTCCAGGCTCCGGTTAAGGCAATCTGGGCATTGATAGAATAGCCGCAGACCGTAAGGGTGTTACCGTTGATGTCAATGGCACTCCCAGTCCCGCTGATCCAGCCCTGATCACCCGCAACTGCATCAGTAGGGTCAACAGTAACAGTGTAGCCACTCGTAAGTGTAGGACTCCCCTGCAGGAGGAGATTATTGTAACCATTGGGACTCGACCCTGTGTTTCCGGGAGTAAGCGCAAAACTGCCGCCACCATTGGGAACTGTGATCTCATGGTTCCCCGGGCGAAGTGCTGTGCCAGCTACCGCACGGACGTTCCCAGCGGTTATTGTGTTGTTCGTCCGCCCAGTCTCCCCGTACACAAATCCGTTTACCGGGTCATTGTAGTAGATCAGTGAGATAAAATTCGGAGTTCCCTCGCTGACATAACTCGTCTGGTTGTCCAGATACAAATTCTCCCCCGTTGTGGTGCTCACACTTACGTCCCGGGCCGTGAAGCCGTTTCCGGCACCAGCGCCCACCAGGAGGATAGTGTCTCCAGACGTGGCTCCGTTGCCAATAATTACGTCAAGATTTCCTCCACCGCCCTGGACAATGATCAGTGTGGCGTGTTGCTTCCTCGTATATGTGATCGTATTCCCGGTCAATGTGACCGTCTGGATATCAGTTGCACCCTGGACACCAGTTAAGTTTAAGCTTTCAGTGATCTCAAATGCACTCGCAGAAAGAGTCCCCTTTACCGCAGTTACCGTAGGGTCCAGGAAAGTCCTGGTGCCGGCCATGAACTTCCGGGTGTCATATCCCAAAGAGGGGTCAGACCCACTGTGAATGATCGTGTCACTGGCAGCAGTAAGGGTGAAATTGCTTGGGGTTGTCAGGGTATAGGCAATCGCATCTCCATTGGCAGTTGTGCCGGTAGATGGAGAAGCAAACCAGGTCATGGTACTCCCCTGGACTTTTATCGTGTAATTGGGGCCGGATGCCGGGGTGCTACTATTCACCATTGCGGCAACCGCTGCAATATCGGTAGCGACCACTCCACTAATTGCTACACTGCTGCTGATCTGGTTTACGCCATTGATGGTAATGCTTGTGATCGTATCCGAACCGGTTGAAGATACCTCCTGGACCGCATAAGCCAGTCTCTCACCTACAGGAGGACTATTGGTTAGTCCATTCATCCTGGCAGCAAGTGCATTTATGGGGGTGTTTTCATATCCCCCGCCAATGATGTTGCCGGATGAATCTACCGGGTAGATGAAGCCTACATTATTGCCAAGAAATTCGATCATTTTATGTCGAGGGTTATTTTTAACTCTATAACTGCAATATTTGCAGCCTGTATTGACTGGATGTCAATGTTGGGGCCCCATGGCCACCGGAATCCAACCCGGAAGTTTTGAGTGAAAACGCTGTCATCCCGGTAGAATACAAATGCCTCAGGAGGATATTGAACCACTCTCCCGCCTACATCGATAGTCGTTACTTCAACTCCGGGAACAAATGGGTCATTGCCTGTTCCGGATGCCAGGAATCCACTAACCTCGAACTCCGCGTTATCCAGGATCGTTCCAGCCAGATTCGTGATCGTCCAGCTACTATATGGGTTGAACTTTGTACCGTAGTTATTCTCCTCCTGAACAGAGTATGTAGGCAGGCCTCCCCCACTGAAGTTTATATTTACAATACCAGACCAGCGATGAACTTGCTCGATCGTAGAATTTATTGTGTCTGTTCTTTCGTCAGGATTTCCGGACACAGTGGATCTCGTTATTGATATCCCTGTGCCGGCTACATTGTTTGTATTGTAAGTGTTGTTCAGGATTGCCTGGCCTGAAGCACTCAATCCAATAGTAAAATTAGGGTGAATACCAGACACATCCAGAAATGCAGCCTGGGTAATAGTTACCGTGGATCCGCTACCGCTGCACAATGGGCTGATCAGGGAGGGTTGTCCATCTCCACACCCACAGCATCCATCCGTGACATTCAGTATGTTTTTAATCTCCGATACCAATGCTGCCATGGTTTCCCCGTCCCCGCAATCCTGAGATTGAGCAAAATGAGTTACCCTTGAACTGACTTTATGGTAGGTGTACTCAGCAGTGTCCTTATCCCTGCTTTTTGCCTCAAGTACCCTGTTCCTAGCAATGGACATCAGGCACTTTAACTCACATGCACTGATACACTCAAATTCACCTTTGAATGTTTCAGTCCTAACATACGTTTCTGTTACTGCCCCTATTGTTCGCTGGATAGTAATTGCCAGCTTCGCCTCATAGGTTCCAGACCAGGCGGAGCTACTTCCGGTGTCGATCCTGTCCTGGGTTGCCAGGGTGGTTGCCCAGCTAGTCCCCTGTGGTCCGTAAAGGGTTAGGGTCCTAGCTGTAATCGACCAGGGAGTTTCGTTTGGTGGGAAATATGCCGTTGAGTCTACTGCTGTGACAAGGGGCCCACAAAGGCAATTGAAAGTAAGGTCAACATCCGGGTATGGTCCATCATTACAGAATGTGGCCGTGACCGTTTGGGTGATCGTGGCTCCGGTGCTGATCTGCTTTATTGTGACTTTGAAGCTGTATGTGCCAGTTACAAATACCCCGTTTACATCCTTTGGGAAAATAATAGGTATGGCATTTACCAGGGAGGTGTCGTAATCCCAGACTACTGTTCCAGCCAGATCCCCGTAAGCCACTGTTCCGGCACCACTGGCAACCTCCACAATCCCTATCGCATCATTCAAAGCTACCCCATTCGCTACGAGGTCAGAAGAGTCCGTAAGGACTATCCGAGCATTTTGACTCTGGAAATCGATCCCAAGGGAGATTGTGACGTTTGATAGGGACATGCCCAAAGATAATGAATTGAATAGAATAAAAAAACCCCCAGCACAAAGGTATGCACCAGGGGAGAGTCAGTAAACGTTTTGGATTGGAGAAATCTTGGGGGTTTAGTCACCAGATTTACTTATGATGTTGTCCCAAGCTTTTGACTGTGGGGAAAAATTAACTTCAATTTCATCGCTACCGTTTGCCATCATGGACATAAAGCCCTCAATGTCAATATTCCACCCATGAGCAGCCATTACCATTGCACCTGTCAGCATAGAAAATGTCTCCCTGCTAAACCTGTATCCGGTATGGACATTTTCACCGTCCTCGCTTACTCTGGTGGTGTGAATGCCAATTGTCCCATCTTCGCATTTAACAACGTGGACTTCCCTGTTTTCGTGCTTCATTGCAAGGAAGTCTACAACTCCAAATTCTTTTTCTTCTCCAATTACTTTTATTGAACCAATTACTTCGCTCATAATGTTTTATTTTTTTGCTTTGGTTTGTATTTGTGGATAATTACTTGGGTAGCGGCTTTGCTGTGTTTCGCTGCGTGGCGGTCAATTAATCCTGTAGCGACTTCAATATTGTAAATGTCTACGTCGAAAAATCTATTAATCGGCTTCCAATAATGGAACAACCACCAACCGTGCCTTACTTGTGGGTAAAACTTCCCACCTTTTTCTACTATCCTATATTTTTTCATTTTATCTCTTTTCTAAATGGGGGCGCGGAATTGCGCCCCCTTGGTTGAATGCAATGATGAAAAGGGTATAATGTAGAGGTCCGGATTTTAACCGAAACGGGACAGAGTAAATGTAGCGTTCCCACCGCATGCCAGGTTCCTATGTGGCGCTGGTCCGCTCTGAGTGCATCCGTAATAATACCATTGGCAACTTCCCCTATATCGCTAAGTAAAGAACTTTCAATAAAACCCCACCCTTTCCAATATCCGCAGAACTGTACTTGCGGTGGGGTGCTGTTCACAGCTTATCCCTCTTCAAGCCACCCGGTTTTCTTTCCGTGGGATTGGTGGCAATTATCCATTTTCCATACCGTTTCCGGCTTTTGGGTCTGGATCTCTTTTGGCCTCTTATGGGCCTTTGCTCATTTCGTATTGAGTTTTTCAATGAGTAAATCGGTAATGTTGATCGCTTCTTGAACTTGCAAATCTATACCTGGATATCCTTTTTGCTGATTTGATAGCATCCCTGAAAGCAAAATTGCTGCCATGAGTTCCCTTTTCTCAAGGGTTTCAATGAAAAAAATGGGGTCTGGTTTTGCCATAATACTTGAATTTATTTATTCATAAAATACCAATATACTTTTGCCTTTCGGCTTGTCCCTTCCCCCGGATACAATCCGACCAGGGAAGGGATTATTAACCTAAAAACCGTATGATTACTATCATAACGGTATTTTCCTCCCGTTATTGTATATTTTCATTTCTTTTCTTTTTTTTCCAAATTCCCACTGCTGATGGTGATCCCAGCACAGAACGTCTATGTTGTCCGGGTCAAGGCGTAATCCTGGATGAGCCCCCTTACTGTGACGGTGGGAGAAGATACTGGGATCAAATTCCACATATTTCCCACACTCCTCGCAATATGGACCCCTCTGATCATATATTTTTTTGAAGAGTTCAAGTTCACCAGTCGGCTTTTTCTTCCGTTTTAAGGGCATCTTCGATCTGGGCAGCGGAGTACGCTTCAAAGCCTTTTTCGTCTTTGGGGGCCTTTTCTCCGGCTTTGGTGCAGGTGTGAATTCTTGCATCTCTTATCGATTTTTCCTTCGATTTTCTGGGTCTCGTAACCCTCACATTGTTACTGACCCAGTAGAAAATTCCAGGTTCCTGTCTCTTGTGAGCTACGTAGCTTTTTTCTTCTACGAGCCACCACGTTTCTGTTCCAATTGTTAATTTCATAATTATTGACTCTCCCTAATCTTGCCTGCAAAGAGGAGAGCCCTGTTGCTTTTTGAATTCTCAATTGTATAATTGATACAGGACTTTTATAAAGAACGATTAGTAGTGCAAAGAACGTACCGGAGAGAACCAAACATCCAACGTTTATCTACTCCGGCTATGTTTTTATAACGCCTCTGAATCGTAAATATTGTTCATGTAGTAACATACTACCTCCATGAGATAGTAGTCACCTGGCTTGGGGATCATTATCTCCGGATTGCAACTTTTGATGATCTCCCGGGCATTCTTTCCTTTCGGTTCATGGCCGATCAGCTTCAACCGGTTTACCCACCTCTTCTTTGCTTCCTCCTTTACCTTCGCAATCGCAGATTCATCATGAGCTTTTATTTCGCCCTCGATGAACTTATACATAGGATTCTTCCAGTCTCCACCCAGCATGTAGTACATGCTCTCATTGTCCCCCTGCAACGTATCGTTGTAGAGGATAGGAGCCCATTCTTTTGCTTGTTGCTCGGGAGGAGTTACATCCCAATATTTTACCATATTCAATGATATACTCTTCATGTCTCTGCTGGTTAGTCCCCTTAATTCCAGGTCGTGCATATTTGCCTCCCGGTAAAAGTTTTCCAGGACAGCTCCCCGGAACCGGTCCAATTTTTTCGCACTAATTTCGATCTCTTCTTTTTTTCTTTTTTCTTCCGCCCTTCTGTGTGCCTCGTTGGCGGATACAAAATGTTCCATTACCTGAGTCCCAATATTGGACCGCAGGAAGGTCTGCAGATTGTTGTGACCCTCGCTCGATGTTTGGTTATGGTGTTCAATAGAGTCGGTTACAGCCTCCTGGAACTCTTCCAGCCAGTTGGTTATTTTGGAGGGAGAGAAATTACCGTAATTAGTTAGTTTAATGGTTTGCTTTGGCGTTTTTACCTTCAGCGTTTTGCATGATTTCCAGAAAACGGTCAGGTCTTCCGGAGTCATTGTCGGGTACGAATTAAAGATTAACTCCGCGATATCAGCCGCATCTTCCTCCTGCATCTGGTATCCGTAAAATCTGGCCAATAATATGCAATTGGCTGCTATGTTTGCAATTAGATGAGCCAGCGTTTCCGGATCCCTGCCAAAGTCTATTAGAGTCCCAGGAACCCTTTTGTCCAGGGTGACCGCTCGGTTACCGAGCCTGATTTTTAATGATTCTTTCGACGGTAGAGCTAACTCCGTCCTTGAATTTTTCTTTATTAATTCCTCTGCCATACTTACTCAATTTAATATAAAAATCTGAGAATTTCCTGTCTATAACAGACATATCCCAAATCATCCAGAAGTCATCTTTTGGAAGATTATTCCGGGCCTTAATTATCCAGTTCCAGCCTCCCATGATCTTTTCCCTCATTTCTTGGTCACATAGATCAGGGTAATGGGCCGCGATCTTTTTGTGTATAGATTGGAGTATCCTTTTAAGTGCAGCCAGGTTAGCAGGCCTCCAATCGGCTCCTGCATTATCGTGATGCTCCATGTGGTGCATATCCCACATGTCAATGCACTCCGTCCAGGGCATCCAGGGCGGGGTGGGGATTTTCTTCCTCTTTCCCCAGTCATCTAATATCCAGAAGAGGGCAGCAGTTGCCTCGTCCGAAATATCAAACTCTGCCTGAAATGCCCTGGCCGCCTTGCCGGCCTTCCTGGTTTTCCAGGTCTTTGGTAATTGTGAATGTTGTGATTCCATGGGCAGTGTATTTGTTATTTTCAACTAGAAGATGTTTTATCCTCTCAAAAATTGTGTCCGGGATCTGTACGCCCCTTTGGTTGCCAGCAGTGATTAGCCGATATGTAGTTCTCTTTCGGATATAGGCACCTTCCTTTAGTTTCCGGATCCAGTAGCTTGTGTTGGGAAGAGTCATCCTATAAACTCGTAGGTTGTTTTTTCAATATTATTGATCCTCCTACCCCAGGAATATGTCTTTAAATTGTCTGGGTCCTTCTGGTTTCTTTTTAGCCGGATTCCGTTGGACAACTGAGCATAGTGGGCTAAACACTGGCCATTCTTCATGTGCCTGTCGGTTTTTACAACCTCGAAGATGTTTCCCCCGCCAAACTCAGTTGTCTCCAGGATTTTATGGCCTACTTCCAGTTTCATGCAGGATCTTTAACGACTCCGTAGCTCAATCCAGGTACGTAGGCCCAATGAGTGACATCGAAATAGTATGGGTGGTTCCAAAGAGACCATCCCCGCTTGGATTGATACTCCGCAATACAGATTTCATCAGTTTCCGCATTGATAGCGATGAGTGTTACCGGGCCAGCAGGCGGTGTCCTGTCATCTATGCTGTGGAGTTCTCTGGTGAAGGGGAACCTTTCATTGAGGGCTCCTGACCCTTCTTCGATTTGTTGCTTAATGTTCTTCATATTCTTGAGTAAATTGTTTTAAAGTGCTTGGTCAGGTAGTAATCGATTTGCACAGGTGGATAAAATTCATCATCGGTTATCTGGATGGCAGATAGTTTCTTTATGTGGTACAGGCGAAGTGCGTAGTCAACAGGATTTTTAAGCTGCTTATAGCACAACAGGGCCTCTTTACCGTTCTTCAAGACTCCGTAGACCAATGGGATTACTGTCCGGTCGTTACCCTGGTACTTGAGATTGAGGGTTTTTCGTTCTGAAATTCCCTGCTCCAGTAGCTCCCTTTTGGATGGAACGCCGCAAATGGTTCCGGTATCATCAATTTTCCATACCCAGTCCTTCTGGAAATGAGGCTCAGGAGCAAAAGGCGAACATCCGATTTCCTTAAATAACTCAATCGCCAAATGAGTCTTCGGAACAACATCGTAACCTTTTATTTCTCCGGGCCAATGAATGGATGGGTGGGTATCTGACATTCTGGAATGAACCACCTGTGGACTGTGATTGATTTCCCACAGGGTTATCTCCACCCGCTTGTTGATCCGGGCCTGAAGCTCATCGAGCTTGCGGTTGTACTTCTCTACTATTTCATCGAAGCCCATATCGCTATTGAATTGATGGTGATGTGGAAGATATTATCCACGATTATCATTAGCCAAACGCTCATCCAGGCTGGCTTATTGTCATCAAATCCAAAGTTCTTACTCTTCCAGTTCCAGTTGACAAGCTTGATCCAGTACTGAGCCAGGCGGTAGCGGTCTATGAAGAAGTGCGAGAATAGTATCAGATTGAATGGCCATACCGTAACCAAAAACAGGAATGGAGCGGAGTATATCAATGCGTGGATCATAGCTACCCTGTCGGAGGAGGTCTTGTTCTGGGCCATCCAGTCGTTCTGGGTAACGTAGTCCCCGATCAGGTGGAGCCAGAGGCCTATTAGTAATGCTTCTGATAGTGTCATGCGAACAGGAATGCTTTCAAATCCTCCCGGGATTCATAACAGTAATCCTCCCGAATTGTGATTGTCTCTGTGTGCTGAGGGACATTTACACTGGTCATGGGTTTATGCTCTACCGTGAGCATTGGGGGCTGTAGTGTCCATTTTATGTGTGCCTCTGCCTTTATTCCGACCACTTCTCCATTTTTGACTATGCCATCGTGGACAAACCACACTTCCTGATACCATTCAAATTTACTTTCAATCCTAACTTTTCCATGGTCGAAAAGGCTGTGCTTTGCAGGGATTTCTGGATTTTCTTGTTTCATAATAATTCGTGTTTTTTTCTTCTGTGAGTATTCATTGCTAATTTATGCTTCTCTTTATCGTAGTAGCGGCCATCTTTTCTTCTTAATCGATATTGCTCTTTGGCTTTCTCTGCCTTTTCAGGGTTGCAGATGAACATAACCATCCTCTTACTGACACCGAACATTTCTCCAATTACCCGGTAACTCAGGTTGTACTCCTTTCTGATCACAGGTATCTGCTCCCGCTGGCATGGGAGAAGCTTAACCCTGGCATCAAGGAAGGGGCTGTCAAGTTTCTTGGTGTCGGTTTTGTACGGCATCAGTCCAGACCCCTTATTATCTTATTCACAGTATCGTCATCATACCCACCAGCCCGTTCGCATAAATCTAAGATTGGAGAAGTGATCTTGGAGGCAAGAGTCTCTACGATTCCATTTATCTTTTCATCAATATCCTTAATGTTTCCACTGATAATCAAATCAAGAATCTCTTTTTTGGCTTTTACTTTTGCTAATCCTATTTCTTTTTTCATTTCCTGTCTGTAAATTTAAATTGGTCTGCCTGGTAGTAGGCCAAAGTTCCATCGCTATGCTCTATCAGGGCCCGGCAGTCCTGAACTTTTGTTTTTAGGATAATACCAGCGTCCTGGGGGCGGCCAGAATGGAATAGATCATCTACCTCAAACTTCTTCTCCACCCAGCGGTGGAAATAGCCGGTTTTACGCTCAATGGGTTCCTCTTTTCTGTACGATTCGAGAATATCATCCATTGTTGATGCAATAACTACCGTCCGGTATTTAGCTGCTTGTTCTGGAGTCATAGCTTCTTTATAGCTTAATTTTTAGTATTGAATCTGTCATATCTTTTTCTTCAAAATCCAAAAATGTAATTCTTCAGTACTTGTTGATGGTGACGCGCCTATCCGGGATATTCTACCCTGGCCAATGTATTTATACACATCAGGGCTGTAATCCGCATCCCGGTCATTGCTACAGGCATCGTAATCCACCTCATTTCCTTTTATTAAAGCCAGCCTGGCAGGCTCTGTGTCCCAAACCCTCATATCTCCGTAGCCATTCCGTATGCATCGTGTCCCATAACCTGAGATGGGCTTTCCTTTTCCTCCCGGGCCGATATCCAGGTGTTGTGGAGAACAGCCAGAGCAGTTACAACCATGGCCTTAAGCTCATTCATTTGCTCAAGGGTAAGATCCCTGACTTCCCCGGATACCGCGAAGTCAAAACCCCCGTAGCTTTTATCTCGACTTACTTCTAGTAATGGATTTTTCATACGTTTATAACGAATTAATTTCCTATTTATTGTACCCAAAGTGGTTGCATTTTCTGCATTTTCTGCCAGGGATCCACTTCCCATTGCTTTCAATGGAATACACCTCAACTTCTGTATCCCTGCTACCGCATTTTGGGCAACGGCGGTTGAATAATAACCGTAGGCGATTTATGATCTTTGTCATCATTGTATCTTTTTGTACCAGGAGTGGTTGGTCTTTTTCTTCATCCATAATCAGTCCTTTGTCCGTTCTTTATACCACTCATAAAAATCCTCTTTAGACTCGAAAGTTAATACTTTCAGGGCCTGGTCCGGAGGAAGGGGATCAGCTCGGCGGAGAGTCCCCGTAGAGACTAAATTCCGGCAGTACTCAGTCATCTGCTCGTCAAAACCAGCATCTTCGAGGGCTTTATTGATTAATTCTTCTGCTTCTTTTTCCATGGCTATTTCTTCGTTATGCAGGGTTTGTGAAATTGAAGAAACTGGATCAGCCTGTCCACATCCTCCGGACCTCGAAGGGCGGCATGGACCTCCAGAACAGATCCGCTATGGCCAATAAGGGCTTCGGGAGACAGGCTGGATAATCCCGGGCCATGGTTGCAGATACCCCGGTAAAAACCTTCAATAGAGTAGTCGTGGTGTAATTTTATGTCGTATCCTTTCATGTGAGTATAACGGAGTTATCCGCCAGTTTATTTTGGTGGTCAATTAGCCAGGTTAATAACATCAGGATTGTGAATAGCCTTCAGGCAGTGATATTTATTCAAAAGTTCCATGCCCGTAGAATCACCACCAGGAATAAAGTCATCCAGAGTTGAAAACGGATCAGTATCTATCCCTCGAATCCCATTTTCCCTCATGTCCTCCAGGTGCTTTTTTGCACATTCGATATCTAGTCCACCAAACCTCCGGTTCCATTCACGGATAGCCTGGTACTCGTCCATGACAGTGGTGGCGTTGTGACGGTAGCGGAGAATGGCGGCTACCTCTTCTTCTGTGTATAGTCTTTTGCTCATGGGGTTAAAATATTAGGTCCAGAGCTATTGAAATTTCCGTAGGAGATTGGTTTATCGCTTTCAAATTGCTCCTTAATAAAGTCATCGATCTGTTTCTGCATGGCCGGAGATTGAATCTTGTACAGCCGATCGCAGTAGTCGATCTCAGGAAAATCCTCGTTTACCGTCCTGACTATCTTCTCGAACATTTCAAGGGTCAGTGCGCCTTCTACTGGTGTGTATTTCTTCATGGCTTTATTGCTGAATTGAGAACTGTTCCTTGGTAATTTGTTACGCCACCTTTTCTATTCATAAACAAGGGAATCAACCCTATATGTACGGCCCCTGGAGTCTTCCCAAATGCTACGGCAGTTAAGATGGTTGATTTCGTCCCCATAAACATTCCTTACAAAGGACAGTCCCATTTCTAGGGCTTCTTTCTGCCTAATAACCCGGAACGTTCTAATTATCCATTTCCTAATTACATTCATGCTTTAGTAACGATTTATTGCCCATAATATTACTCAACTCAGCTCCTTAGACTTAGCTGCAAACTCCTTCCGGGCATTCAGTGTCCATATCTCCATTTCCCAGATGGTGAACATAGCCTTGGCGGGATGGAGCCATTTGTATGGGTTTACTCCCAGCTCAACCGGATGGACCTCATACTTCTGAAAAACCGATAGATATGCACACTGGAGACGCAGATCGAACTTTTCCTTTTCAAAGTTGAACCATTTTGGGTAAACCGGGCCAGTTGGGACAAAACTACCAAATCCATTCTTCTCAACATACTTTTCATCCCAAACTGCCTCCTGCGGTTTTAATCTCATCATCAGGGGCATGAACCAGTCGGAATAAGCTCCGTTCCATAGGCATAGTTCCCGGTGAATCCTCATCAGGGTATCCTGTCTCTTCCTGAAGTCAGCCCCGTCCATAAGTTCCTGTTCAAACTGATATATCTCTTCAGGAGTAGAGGGATAGTTGTTTTTAAGATTAGATTCCATGCTTTAGTAACGAATTTATTTGCCAAATATTGCAATCACGAACAAGACCTGAAGATTCTCACTCCCCCAAATAGCTTCCCCACAAATTCTCTCAGGTCGTAATCACAAAAGAACCACTCCCCCTTTCTTCGGAGTCGCTTAAACCGTCTGTGCATATCCTTCTCGGAAACCAGAGAGGTATAACCCAAAAGACATAGCTCCACAGGAGATCCCGTATTAAGAACCCGGATACGGGCTTCAGGGTCCTTGCTCTTGCCAATTTTCATCAGATTCGTTCCCCGGTCGTAGATAAAATACGTGTAGTCAGCCCTGTCCCCAGCCATATCAGCCTCCAACTCTTTCCATATTTCAGGGATCAAAGCCAGCTTCCTGTCCAAAAACTTTTCCATATGGCCGTCGAGGATAATATTCTCCGCATATTCCTTATCGTAAGCCTTCCTGAAGAAATTATGGCTAATTACCGAATAAATGCAATCGGACCGGAGAAGGTAGATACCCAGGGTCAACTTTCCTTTGATCCCTTCCTTCCTGAACTTCTTCCAGGATCCGTACTTTCCATTAATGAATTTCGGACCTATGAATCCGTATCTTCTGAGTACCGGACCGATATCCTCCGCATACAGGTCCAATGGTGTTTTTTCTGGTACTAAATCTTCCTCGTCTGGTTCATCATACGGGAGGTCTAAAAATAATCCTGACATAGTAGTGGTTACAATGAGATTAGACACAGGGAGAGGGCTATGCCTGACGGCATAGACTGTTACACAGTAGTTTTTCCTCTATACTCTACATAGCTCTATACCTGTTTCAATATGGTTACTAATACAGATCATCACCTTGTTACCATGGACTACCATCCTCTTCAGATCACAGGACTCTCCACGGCCTTTAGCCGAGTCCCTGGTTGCCCAGTACTCAGCCACAGAATAGCCGCTATCGAGGTATCTCCTTTTGGTATAGATGAATCTCTCTTTATGGGCCTTGTACTTCCAACGGACGGCCCAGGTTAAAGAACGGGAGAAATAGTCAGCGATGAGTGAGTTTGAGATACCTTTCCGGTCTTTGCTGGACAGGTTTTCCCGGGCATTCTTACAGGACGCCAGCGACCTTCTGAGGCATTCAAGTCCCACTGCTACGCACCATTCCTTAAATTTTCCGTTAAAGTAGAATCTCGCGGCTCTCAGGAGCGGCAAACCTAATCTAACGCATATTCTCTTGGCTGACCGAAGAAAGATCATCTCACCGAATATGTTGATCCAGTAATGCTTCTCCAGCCAGCGGATTATCTTATTTACTTTTTTCTCATTGAACCCGGTGATATCGCACAGTTCTCCGATATCCGGATCATACTTGCCTGATGTGGCCCTCACCCTCATGATCATCCAGAGCCACATGTGGTCTGTCTTCTTGTTGACAACAGCCCAAAGAGCGAGAGTGGTAGGAGCCTTCCTGAACCATTCCCGCTCAAAATATTCACCTCTTTTCAGCAATATTGTCGCATTCTCTCCCTTTTCCGGAACTTTTACCGGACTTTCCTTGCTTTCTTTAGCCTCTATGTCGTAACTTGCTATCACTTTTGAACTTGGTATCTCAAAGGTAAGAAATAAATCCGGTTCTCCCCATGGGCCGGGTTTTTTTTATTTAGAACAAGGTGGGTTGGTCATTCTTCTTTGGTTTTGGTTTCTTCTCTTTCCCATGATAAATCCTGTCCCACGCTGTCTGGAAGATTTCAGGGTCTTTCTCGATGCCTATGAACTTCCGGTTGAGCAACTTGCAGGCCACACCCGTTGTTCCTGATCCCATCGTGAAGTCCAGAACGGTGTCTCCCTCGTTGGTGTAGGTTTTGATAAAGTAAATCATCAACTCAACTGGCTTTTCGTTAGGGTGAAGTTTTCCGGAGCTATTGTGGACGCATTTTATGTGGTCAATTACCGTATCCGGATTAATCCAATTTGATTGCAAGTCAATATAGTCTTCCCTCTGCGATCCATAAACACTTGTTTTTGAATTCTTCTTATTCCCGGATTTCTGTTCAGTAGTTCTTTTCCTTTTTTGAGGGTTATATGTAGGTATCGCATCATAAAAAACCGAAATGTATTCGTGACCACCCATCGGCATAAACTTAGCATTTAAGTTTCCGGTCTTTAGGTTTTTTACCCATACCCAATCGTACTTAAACTTGTGAATATTAGACATTCTAAGGGAACTGCTGAATGGTTCTGCACCGAAAATGCATTTGGCCGCATTTTTCTTCGATACATAATCCAGGCACTCCCACATCGGCTCAAATGGAATAACAGCATCCCATGCAGACCGGGTTGTGCCGTAGGGAACATCAGCCAGCACAAGGTCAATGGAACCCGCCTCCAGCTTCGGCATTTCTACCAGGCAGTCCCCTTTAATCAGTTGAATAGACATATTTTCTCCTTTATGGAAATTTTCCTTGCTTATAAAGCCTGTATGTGCGTTATTTGTGATAACCTTTATTGAATTAAGGAGCCTTAAAGGTACAAAATAGAAATCCGGGAACCAACCTCCCGGATTTTTTTATTTCCAGACCTCTTCCAAGAGGTCTATATCCCCTACGATCTCATGGGACTTACCGAATAATTTATTGAAGTCATCCATCATCTCCTGAAGCTGCACCCTCTCATTACCCGCCTCCACCTGTTCAGTGGCAGTTGATTGAAATCCTGAGCACCTGTCCCGGTAAATGAACTTAATCCTGCTATACCTGTGGAGGCCTGTTTTGTCCTGGTCTGTCATAAGGTCTATTTTATCCCTCTTCCTCCAACTCATCCGGCCCTCCGATAGTAAAACCGCAATATCCAGCCTGCATAGTAGTCCATGCTCTGCACTTCATGCACACACAGTATACCGTAGCATTTATTAAATCAGGCTGTGGGCCAAATTGCCCCCTTGGAGTAATCGTGACAGGCTGCCAGTGGTGATCGCATACCCACATAATCTCATGCCACCACTTAGTATTCTGCCGGTCCATGGTCAGTCCAATGTCATTATCCTTCTTTTCTTCAAACGTGGGCCATTTTTCTTTAGGTGTATTCATATCAATCTTGGTTTAAGGTAATTGGTAGCCTCTTAATGACCTTGAAAGCCAAGTCAGGATCACGACCATCATCCCGCATCTTATTGTACAGGGACTGAAGGCTGATCCCATTCTTGACATCCCTCATGTAGACGCTTTTCAGGAACCCTATGTAACATGCTTCAAGGTCGTTTGCTTTTTGAGTTGCCTCAGAATCAGGGTAGTAAACCCCATCATAGTCCCCGATTGAATCGTACATTTCCACCCAGCAGTCGGTCATTTTCTCAATGAAGGGCTGGAATTCCTTTTGCCACTTCTTCTGGAGAGGGGTCCTTTTATCCTCTGGATCATCAATGTCGCACATGTCACGCGTAACGCCATCAAAGGCCTCAATGGCCTCTCCAAGGACTCCGTAGGCCAGCCGAAGGTAGTTCTGGTGGGCATCTTCCGTGGTATGGATGGGGAACCGCTTGGGGCAATTCTCGTAATCAAGGTCCTTGCAGAGGTTGAGTATGCCCCTGCTTACCTTTTTGTCAAAATATTTTTGCGCTTCGTTATTCATAATCTATATTTTATTTCAAATAATCGTCAATATTTTTCAGTTCTTCCTTCCGCATCCAGAGCATATACCTTATGCCCTCACCCTCCAAGTCACGGTGTCTTTCCTCCAGGAGACATTGTATTATCCAGATTCGGTTACTCATGATTTATTCTTTTAGTGGTCCCCCGGGGAATCGAACCCCGCATCTTCTGGTTATGAGCCAGGTGCCTTAACCGATTGGCTAGAGGACCATTTGTACTTATCTTCCGGACATTTACTTTGGGGGTTCAGGAAGTGGCATCCAAAATTTGACGTTATCCTTAAATTGGTTCCACGCCATGCCATCCCTGTAATGCTGACGGTAGCTATCCGATTCAACGGTAAGGGTCTCTTCGTAGTATTGATAGGCCACCAGGTAGAATCCCTCCTCTTTCGGCAACCGGTCCTCTACGCTGATCCAGTCAGGGTAAATGAACTCAACAGTATACTCTGTCTCCTTTTCTCCAATCTTAACAAATTGAGAGAATAAGGGCTGAATGTCCCTGGATAGCTCATCCTTCATTACATCGAGGGTGAGCTTGTCAATGTCTTCCTGGGAGGCTAATGCGAAATCCCGTTCATTATTTGTACGGTACGCTTTTCGGCGGAACAAAGTCGGTCCAGAGAGGCGTTTCTTTGAGTCTTTCATATCTATGGGGTTAAGGTTGCCAGTCAGTTGGCTTAATCATGTCTACGGTTCCGAACGGAGCATCAATCGTCATATTGGTCCCCTCGAACATCTTCAGGAAATCCCTAATATGAGATAGTTCCCGAGATCCCATTTCAACGAATCTGACGTACTCAGGCTTTCCGTTGATCACAATAATTGCCCAAGATCTTCCGGGACGGTAAGTGCTCATGGGGGGATCAACGTCCACGGCCAAATCGATAGTCTTAGCCAGGTTGAAATACCTGAGTCTGTTCCGGTCAACTTCTGATTGGATGTTAATATCAAACCTCGACTGCTTCTTTGTGAACTCAGCCATTGATTTAGCAAGCTTCGCTTGTGTGTCAACACTCTGTTCAACAACATCCGTCAACAGGAGGATTCTCCGGCGCTGGATATCAATGTACCAGCCGAGTAATGCGATTGGGATTAAGAGTAGTATTTCCATTTCTGTATTCTGTTATGATGCAGGAGACTATTCCATGTCCACGATTTCCACTTTCTGGGGAGGGCTGACTTCTTCCCCATTCATATTCATCATGTACTCATATTTTGGCTCCCCTGACATGAGGCTTGCTATTTGAAGTAGATACTCCCTCTTGGTGTCAGCATCCATATCCTCCTTACATTCATTATAAACCTCCCTGAGAAGGCTGGCCCGTTTAATGCCGAGGTCCTTTTCGTGAACAATAATCAGCATCTTTTTTAGAGTAACCTTACCAAACAGCTCAAGAGCCATCTGTTTTGCTGCATCACCGGATATTTGAACTTTTGTCCCGCCATCAAGGGTGATATCCACAGCACCCACATCTGTCTTCAGTAGAACTATCTCTTCTTTCATTGTATCTGATATTATGATGCTCCAGCATCAGGTTTAAAATTCTCGACTCTTTTCCATTGACGGGCCACTTTCCGGTCGATCTCAGCCTGGACATTATCCTCCCCGAACAAAGTTGGGATGTTTTTCAGGACAATGGAGACATCTGCGGCCTCCTCCACCATGTTTTTTATCAGGGTTTCTTTATCAACATGCTTTCCTGGAACTGCATTCGCAGTCTTTCTCAGGAATTTTACAACCGATAACGCCAACTCAAGGCTTTCCTCCACTACCATCAGGAGCTGGGGGTCCTGCCCGTATAACTGAAGCATTTTTTCGATCAGGGACTGGTCTACTTTCATATCTGTGTCATTAAGTGGTGAATATTCTTGAAATAAACTCATCAAAAGTCTCGCTGTAATGCTCATCGGTCCCAAAAACGAGGTAATGATCAGTCTTTATGAAATGATCCTCTGCGTAGCAGTCATGCTCCCTCAGATGGACTTTGTGTTTTTCAATCAGTTCCCGAAGCTCTTTCTCAAACTCTTCCATATACAAATAACGAAATAAAATATATTTTATTATATTGCGTTGTACAAATATGAATCAAAAGACATTACAAAAACAGATCGGTAAAAAGATCTCCAGGGAACTGAAAAACCAGGGGATAAGCCAGGCGGAACTGGCCCGGAAAATGAAACTAGAACACCCCGGATCCCTGAAAAATATAATCCAGGGAGAAAGAAATCTCACCCTGAAAATGATCTGCCGAATCTCTTCAGGCCTTGGAGTGGACCTGATAAAAACTACATAATTGGTTTTATCTTTTTGTTTTTTTAGCGAGTAGCCTGGTTGTCCCCATCGACCGGGCTATTTTTATTTAACTCCAAAGCATCTACCTCCTCCTGGGAGATAGCCTTCCACAGAGGCCTGCCCCACCTATCATGAGTTGGCTCAGGAGACCAGAGGATCAACCAGATCAGAATGATGGACACCAGGAGATGACAGGCCAGCTCAATCATGACAGTTCTATTGACATCATTACATACCCCTCCGGAATCCCAAACCCTTCAGTTATGTCCAGGACCTTCACGGATATCTCCTCACCAGTGAAGACACCCACCCTTTTAGTCGTGTCCGGACTATATGGCTGAAACTCCTGCAGGACCAAGGTATCATTTACCTTGTACTTTTCTGTTCGGTCATTTTTGCGGAACTCCGCCCGTTTAATGCCGGACCTTACTTTCTGGAAAGGATCCGGCCAGGTCTTTAGATAATGTGTCATTTTTTATATGGTTTGGTTTCCGAGTATCCCCTCCTGAATTCCCGGTCAGGGTAGGGGTTTCAACTCAGTTTACTTATTGTGGCCTAGTGGCCGGGTTAATGATTGGGCCGGGCCCCGGTGAAGTTAATAGGAGGACTTACACCCTCTAAATGACCATGAACGAGGCCCATTCGGGGTTAATCGCACAAATCCACACAACCCATGTGAGCCTGCGGTGCTGCATCCACCTGGGCCACATTTAGTAGGGATTAACTTTTCCTTTTTACCGTCAACAATGGTAAAAAAATCAGCATGCGGGTTTTTTTGTGCAATCTCAATGGACTGTTGGGTAATGTACCCATCTTTGTCCATCTTTACTTCAATTTCTTGACCTTTTACGGACAAAGACAAAAACAGTAGTACTGTAGCTAAAAACATTAATTTTTTCATCTCTTAATTATTTAAAGGTTTATACATTTCATCAAGGAGCTGCAACTGCTTT